>ENA-OOXY01000393-OOXY01000393.1-human-gut-metagenome-genome-assembly--contig:-NODE-393-length-42774-cov-6.773028_pt1 | contig 42774 bp, 50 predicted proteins | sample MGYA00241593_ERZ501355 | MGnify/ENA primary metagenome ERZ501355 (study PRJEB25962, sample SAMEA2042739) | human gut metagenome | biome: human gut; feature: human-associated habitat; material: faeces... | reverse complement strand
AAACGGCGGCGACGGATGGATTGTAACGTTAACCGTAACTTTCATTATTCCGTTGGTGCGTGGCGTTGGCGGAGTTTGGCAGTTTACGACAAAGGGGACAGCGTCAACAATACCCAATATCCGTGATACATTCGACGCAATATTGCAAGAAAAGGGATTTGTAAAAGGAATTATCTTTGATATGAATGTACAATTTGCAGTTTCTCAAAAGCCCGGCGACCGTTCCCGTTATCCGGTTGTTACGATTGTTCCAAACGAAAGTGAGGGAAATTTGTTTGCGGTAAAAGAAGCATTTAAGCCCGTACAGTTGTTGGAATAAAAAAAAAGTATTATATTTGTGGCGTAAAACAATCGACCGTTACCGATTGAAAGATATTTGCTAATTAGCTACAAAGCCCCTTTTAGATGTGTAACGGCTCTAATTGGGGCTTTTCTTTTTTAATTATGACTTACAATATTTTGATTGACCAAAGATTCGCCGTTGCAAATGAACTGACTATTGTTCAAACAACAACGCTTGCAGCGTGTATGACATTGCCAACGTGGACTAATACAATTACGGTTGATGGCATTGTTTGGTATCAATATTCAGAAACAAAAATGGTAGATGATTTTCCGTTGCTTTTTTCAATCCCTAAAAGAGTTTACAAAAACATTAAAGAACTTGCAGACAGAGGATTTATTGAGTTGAGTTCTTTTGGGAAAACAAAGTATCTAAGATTTACAGAAAAATGTAAAACATGGAACAAAAGCGAAACGGACTTTAATCAGTCCGAAAACGGACTACAAGACTATAATATTAATAATAATAATATTAATAATACTATGAAGAAAGAGGCTAAAGCCTCAAAAGAAAATCCAAACGGATTTTCACAAGACAATTTTTCAAACGAAGAAAAAACAGTTAAAGCAAGTATTGTTTATGGGTTTACCCCGGAATTGTTGGACGTCAGAAAACAGGTAATTGATAAAGTTGATAATTACTTTGCAAAACTTGTATTCCCATTTGATAGCGATGAATTTAAACGGAACTTTTATATTTTGATGTGTCAACCGAAATGGAGAACGTCGCAAAAGAGTTTTTCAGCGATACAAGCAAACTTAAATGGTTTGAGTAAATACCCGGAAGAATTTGCGCTGATTCTGATAAAAGAAAGCATTTCAAAAGGTTGGGCGGCGTTAGAATATGATTCAACCCCCGAAAAATACGAAAAATGGGAAAAAATGAAACGTTCCGTAAAGACAGAGCAGCAAAGCAGCAAAGAAATTGCGGATATGATGAAGTATTTAAACAATGATTTTGATTGATATGGGAGCTATTGAAAAAAAAGAAAATACGGCTTTAGAAATATATAATACCAAGCCCGGAACAAAAGCCATTGAAGTACGCCGTAGAATGATGCAATTGCCGGAGGTTGCCAAAGCATTAAACCCAGTTGAAAAATATGTTTTCGCAGCGTCAACAAAAACACCAATTGCGGAAATTGACGATGCAAAATTAGTTGAAAATCTTTCGTTGTTGTTTAAGCGTATAGCAATGGACGTTGGTTATATAATACCACAGAATGAAAATGATTGGAATTATATACAATCCCGGTTGTTGGATATTCTGAAACGTTATCACTCTGATATGACGTTGGCGGATATTAAGATAGCTTTTGAGTTGGCGACGACCGGGGAATTAGACGAATTTTTGCCGAAAGATAAACACGGGAACCCGGATAAAAATCATTATCAGCAATTCAATGCGGATTATCTTTCAAAGATATTGAAAGCGTACAAGCAAAAGCAAACCGATGTAATTGATAAAGCGTATAAGGCTTTGCCGGAACAGAAAACCGTATATACCCCGGCGATGATACGAGAGTTTGAGATAAAAAGACAATGGCGGAACCGTTATATTTTCCTTTGCTACAAATACACCGGGAAATTAATATTGGGGCTAACTGATGATATGTTTTTGTATGAATGGTTGCAAAAATGCGGGTTGGCTGATGATGTACAAGTTAAAGAGGACGACCGAAAAGAAGCGTTTGCCCGGTATATGCAGCGTGTAGCCCGTGGAATGATAAACCAATATACAGCGTTTCAAGTTCGCCGAAAAGGAACCGAAAGCCCGGAAATTGATTTTACGGCGTTTGAGGTTGCCCGGAAAAAGGAGATTATAAAAGCATTTGACCGGATGATTTCCGAGGAAATGCAAGTTGATAACTACATGAAGTTTTAAATATGGAACTATTTATTGTTTGCTTTATAATTGGCGTAATAGGTTATTTTACAAAAGCGGGAGGATATAAAGATGAAAATTGAAAAATGTGGAAACATAACATTAATAAACGGGGATTGCATGGAGTTTATGCAATCCCAAAGTGATAAATCTTTTGATTTGGCAATTGTTGACCCGCCATACGGAATTGATTACGCTGCAAAACCTGCAAGGTCAAAGCATGAAAAAAAGAATTGGGATAATGATATACCAAATGATATTTATTTTGACGAACTTTTCAGAATTTCTAATAAATGTATAATATGGGGTGGAAATTATTATAAATTGCCTCCATGCCAATGTTCTATATTTTGGTACAAACAAAATCCGGTTCCTAACTTTTCAGATGGTGAGTTTGCGTGGACTAATTTTAATTGTCCTGCAAAATGTTTTGATTATAGATATTATGGAAATTTACAAGGTAAAAGTTCAGTCAAAGAAAAAAAAATACACCCCACACAAAAACCAATAATATTATATGAATGGCTATTACAAAATTTTGCAAAATCCGGACAAAAAATATTGGACACGCACGGCGGAAGTATGAGCCATGCAATAGCCGCACATAAATTGGGCTTTGATTTAACTATAATTGAAAAAGACCCGGTTTATTATGAACAAGCAAAGAAAAGATTAATTGAGTTTCAAATACAGCAAGTTTTGTTTTAATTATGAAAATTTCAGCAGTAGTGGGGATTGACCCCGGAACAAGTGGGGGTATAGTAACATGGCGACCGAACCATAACATAACCGCCATAAAAATGCCAAAGGATATAAACGAACTCAAAGACTATTTGTTGTATTTGAAAAGCATTTGTTCGCCAATTGTCTTTTTGGAAAAATTGAGCGTGCGCCCGGATGATGTAACGCCGGGTGCCGATGGCGTAAATATGGGTAAATTGTACCGAATACAAAAGATGATGGCAAACTTTGAGCAATTGAAAGCAATCATTTCAGTTTGCGACATTCCGTTTGTTATGGTACACCCTATGAAATGGCAAAACGAATTGAAGTTGCGAGCAAAGACGACACGAAAAAAAGAAGAAAAGAACGAGCGAAAACGCAGATACAAAGAGGTTGCCGGGAATTTGTACCCGGAATTGAAACCGACATTGTGGAACGCCGACGCCACGTTGATAATGCACTTTGGACGATACATTTTGCGCAACAACCCCGGTTGGGTGCGTCAGAATTTACCAAGCAACATGCACGAACGTTTGTTTTAGCCACGTAGAGCGATTTTAATTTCAAAATGGATAAAATATACATGGAAGAAGAAAAAGCCCCGCAAATCGAAAATCCGGAAAAAATAAGTATTCCGGATTTTAAAGAATATGAAATTGATAGAAACGGAAATGTGTTTAGAAATGGAAAGTTGATGAAACAGCAAACAAACACATACGGTTATAAACACATTCATTTATGTATTGGAGGGAAAGTAACCACATGTTTAGTTCATAGACTTGTTGCAATGGCATTTATTCCAAACCCGGACGGTAAACCATGCGTTGACCATATAGACGGAAATAGAAAAAATAATTCTGTTGATAATTTAAGATGGGTTACTATAAAAGAAAATAATAATAACCCAATAACAAAAGAACGTATTGGATTATCTAAAAGTGGAGAAAATTGTCCTTTTTATGGGAAACGTGGCAAATGTTGTTTACATTCAAAACCTTTGTTTCAGTTTAAGAACGGGGAATTGATAGGTTATTTTGAAAGTATTGATGAAGCATGTAAAAAATATGGTTACGACCATTCTTTAATAACAAGATGTTGCCAACATAAAGTTTCAATTGCATACGGTTATGAATGGGAATATGCCTTTGATTATTTTATTGAATTAACAAAACAATTGCGTCATAATCAACGCAGATATTTTGCGCAACGTCGCCCGGAAATATTAGCGACCTGCAAGAAATTAGAAAGTGAAGTTGATGCAATTGTTGCTAAAATAACAGATAAACAAATGAGGCTATTTTGATTTATGCCCGGAATGTATAACGTTCCGGGTTTATTGTTTTTTTTGAAAATAAAAAGAAAAAATTTTGGTAGTTAAAATATTATGCGTATATTTGCAGTGTCAAACAACGAAAGACCCCACAGTCTAACCAAAATGCAAAAAGACTGTTGAAAGATTAAGTTCGTAAGAGTAGAAAGTAAGCAACGGTATCTACAAAGGGTTAAATGATGGTTCGGTAACCGATTAAATGAAGTGATAAAGCCAAAATCTTTCAGAGTACGACAAACACCGACCGGGCGGGTTCCCGGATAAATTATAAAACTATGAAGTTATTAGAGATTCACAAAAACGGTATTAATGCGCATAATAATGAAGTTTCATTTTATGGCATAGATTTTCAAACAAAAACATTGATGTTTGATGGAATAGAAAACGTTGAATGTGCAATAGAAATTGCAAAAGAGTTAGGATATAAGATTTCTGAAATACAAATGGTGTTTTGATATGTTTATAGATGAAGTAGGAGCAACCCGGCACGCAATAAGCGACAAAGAGTTGAACGAATTATACAAGCGTTTGGAAAATTTCATTGCTGATTGCACGGTTGAGGAAGCGAAAGAAAGCCGGGACGCATTTGTTAAGGTGCAAACAATGATATACCAAAGAATGAGAGAAACAAAAAAATAATATTAACCGCCGGGGGAAACCCCGGCACAAACCGAGAGCAAAAATGATAGTTAAGAAATTAGAATTGGTAAATTTCCAAGTAATTAAAGAGTTTAACGCAGATTTCGACGGTAACGTTTATTTCATTACCGGAGATAATGAGTTGGGAAAATCAACCGTATTAAAAGCAATTGGGGCTTTGTTGACCGGGAACCGTGACGCCGTATTGAAGAACGGAGAAAGCAAAGGTTTTGCAAAAATGATTGTCGGCGACGACGGAGAGGAATACGAGGTTGAATTGAAATTCACAAAAGCAAACCCACGTGGCACGTTATCAATTAAATCAAAGACAACCGGAATGAAAAGTGATAACGTTTCTATGTTGCAAAAGATTTTCGGTTATACAGATTTTGACGCCGTGGAATTTTCCCGTTGGTCGGAAACTGCCGAGGGACGCAGAAAGCAAATTGAGGTTGTAAAGTCTTTGTTGCCGGAAGAAGTAAGAACAAGGATTGCCGAAATTGATACAACCGTTGCCGGGCTTAAAACAGAACGTACCGGAGTAAACCGAGATTTGAAAACCTACAAATCAATATCAGATGCAGCCGGGCAGGGATTGACAACGCAGGATTTGAAAACGTATGCCAAACCAAAGGACATTACGGAACTGATGAAAGAACAGCAGGAAAACGCAAAGTTGGTTGAGAAAGCAAAGGGCGTGCGTTTACGTATGGAAGAAAGAAAGGGGAGATTGGCAGAGATTCCGGTACGTTTGGCAGCCGCCAAAGATTCATACAATAAAGCAATTGAGGCGGCAAAGAAAGCAATGGAAGAAGCCGAAAAGACGTATAAACAAACCGTTTCGGTCGTTGAAGAAGAAAAGAAAGATTATGAGGGAAAAATAGCAAGTGCCGAAAAATGGTTAACAGATTATGAGGCTTTGAACCCGAATAATTTCGATACAGAAAAACAATTGAAAGAAGCCGAGGAACACAACAAAAAGGCTGCAAAGGTTGCCGATTATCTTTCAAAGAAAAAACAAGCAGACGACAAAAAAGCAGAAGCGGAAAAGATGGATTCAGAAATTGCGGAATTATCCGCCGAGCGTGAAAAACTTATTTCGTCGGCGAAATTGCCGATTTCCGGGCTTTCGTTTAGTGATGATGGGTTAGTATTAAATGACGTCCCATTTGTCGCCGGAAAGGTTTCAGATTCGCAAATAATGGAGGTTGCCGCAAAACTGATTATTGCAAGTAACCCAACGGTTAAGGTATTCAGAATTGCGAGGGGCGAAAGTTTGGGACAAAAGAGATTGCAGGCAATTTTGGATTTGGCAAAAAAAGAGGGATTCCAAGGTTTTATTGAAAGTGTTGTAAGGGGACAGCAGGATTTAATTATTGAGGAATACACAGAACAATAATAATAAACCGGGGGTCGTTAAATCAAAGACCCCCATAAAACAAAAACAATATGGAAGTAAAAGACATGACAATTTCGGACGTTTTGAAAACACCCGAATTTTATAATAATCTGAAGGTGGTTATTTCCGATTTGGAAAACATCCGGAGAAATGCAAGAATAAGCGCAAACGCCCCATTAAAACGACACCCGATAGACCGATTTCAGGAAAAAGGAGTTTTTGAACCGGGACAAATGACCGTTCTTTATGCGTCGGCGATGGATAAAAAATTGCAGGGATATTCAAGCAGCGAAAGAAAGTTTATATTGGAAGTTGGCGGCGAAGCGTTTAATATTACAATGAAACAATTGGTTGACCAAGAAAAGAAAGACAATGAAAGTATTAAAAAATAGTTTGTACAATTGTTACGGTGGTGTTACGGTATTTGTAACAATTTATCAAATACATATTGAATGAAAAATAAAAATAATATCTATATTTGCAATGGGGATAGGTCGGAGTAGCTACCGGCCGAAAGGGCAAGCCAACGGCCCGTCCTCGTTTCTTATTTGTTGGCAGTTCTTAAAAGTTGGTAATTATGGAAAATGAAATTTGGAAAGATGTTCCCGGATATGCAGGGATATATCAAGTTAGTAATTTGGGGCGTGTAAAATCATTGCAAAGAGTCATTACACGGGAAAACGGATGGAAACAAACCATTAATGAAAGATTTTTAAGACAAGCAAATCTAAATGGATATAAGATAGTTGAATTAAGGAAAAAAGATTTTCATAAAACGTATTTAGTTCACGTTTTAATTGCAAAATCATTTATTGAAAATCCACATAAAAAGCAATTTGTTGACCATATTGATACAAATAGAAGTAATAATAATGTTTCAAATCTTCGTTGGGTAACAAGATTAGAAAATAATAATAATCCGATAACATTGTCAAAATTAAAATTATCAGCACGAGATATAAGCAAGCCAGTGTTACAGCTGAAAAATGGAGTTATTGTAAAAGAGTACAATAGTATTAATGAAGCAGCTAAAATAAACGGATTTTCCCCAATTGCAATATGTAAGGTATGCAAAGGAGAAAGAAAAAATCATAAATGTTATATGTGGAGGTATAAAAATGAAAAGGCGTGAAATTTCAAGTAGTGGTAATATCGGTAATGATGGCAAATTACGAATGTATTTTGGAGAGTTGAACCAATTCTTTGCAATGCACAAAGGTAGCCGCATAATCGCCCGTTTTATTGTAGCGTCGCCCGGTTCGTCAGAGGCTTTGAAAGGTTATTATTTCAATTACGTTGTACCAACATTCAGAACCGGAATATGGGAGGCGGGCGAACGTCTGACAGATGAACAGACAGAACGCCGATTGCGTGAGTTGTCCCCGGTTATGTATGAGCAAATACCGAATATTGAAACCGGGGAATATGAAACCCGGTTGCGTAAAATACCGGAGTTGAGCAATGCGGAATTAATAGAACACATTGAGCATTTAAAGCAGATTGCCGCAGAAAATTATAATTTGTATATTGACGACCCAAGAAGCATTTAATATGAAGCATTATTCAGAATTAAGCCCGTTGGAAAAGAAAGCGAGAGAGGCAAGCGGGCGGCTTAAATGTACGGATTGCCCAATATATAAATTATGCAAGACAAGCGAAATGTTTATTGATGCGTGCGATTTTATTTATTTGTCCGCATTTAAAACCGGGTATAATACCCGTAAAAAAGAAACAAGAAGATTAAAAAAGAAAAAATAATATGTTTTGCAAGTGTAACCAACCCCGTAAATGTTACCCGTTGAAAGATTGGCGGGTTATCCGGTACCAATATACGCCGCACGGATATAGCCGGGTTAAATGTTTGAAATGCGGTTGCGTGTGGATTACACGGGCAAATTATGTTGAACAAACGCCCAATAAAGACGGGCAAAAAAGATTTTTTATTATGAAAAAAGTAACATTGAAAGACAGCAAAGGAAATGAGATAAACGACATTATGAAAGATGTTTTGACGTTCGATTGTGAAACAACCGGGTTGCCCCCAAAGGGCGCAAAATGGGACGTTGATTTTGCGGAATTTCCAAATATTGTGCAATTGGCATGGGCGGTAAACGAAAAGGAACGTTCATTTATCATAAAGCCGGAGGGATGGGAAATACCGGAAGCGTCAACAGAAGTTCACGGAATTACAGCAGAGAGAGCAAACGCCGATGGCGTCCCATTTGCTGATATTATAGGCGAATTTTTGGAGGATTGCGAAAAAGCCCGTTTGTTGGTAGGACACAACATTTACTTTGATACGTCAATTGTAAAAGCAATGATATTGCGCATTATGGGTCGTGAATATTACGACGCAAAAGCGGAGGACGCATTGTTTAAGGGCAAACGAATTGATACGATGATGAAAACAATTAAATTTGTTGGCGCATTGTATGCAGACGGACGTCCGGGCAAATATCCGAAATTGGAGGAACTTTACAACAAGTGTTTCCCCGGCGAAACATTCCCGGCGCATGATGCGTTGGAGGACGTGAAAGCCTGCAAACGTTGTATTCCGGTTTTGGTGGAAAATGGTATTATAGAACTGAAACCAAAAGAATATCCGGCGGAACAATTGAAGTTTAACCCGGAACCGGAACCCGCAAAGACCAAAAAGGTAAAAAGGGAAGTTTTAGTTCACGACCCGAAACCGATATTTGCACCGGATGCAGAGCCGGAAAACAAGGTTGCAAAATTGTTAAATGAAACAGACTTTTAAATTATGAACGAAAAAAAAATGTGCATTGATTGCGTGGATTATCCGGTATGTTGTTTGTCCGGTCGTTGTGCTGATGATGAACCGTGCGAGTATTTCCAAGAAGAAACCGACCCGGAGGAACCGGGAAACAATAAAGATTAAAAATTATGAGCGAAAAAAAACAAAATGTTATGCCGATTCCTACAAAGGAAAAGTTTTCATTATCGAAAGTAAAGTTATTGAAAGATGGCGGGTTAGACGTACATTATGAAGTAACGGAAGTTGTCGGAAATGAGAGTTACACGAACAAATACCATGTATTGAGTGCAAAAGACATACACCCGGATTTGCGTCATTTGTTTAATGATTTGGGCCCGATTATGGGACGTGTATTCAACATAACGTCATTTAAAACCATGATGGCAACGCCGGAGTTTAAAGCAACAAAGAAACAAACAGATATTGCAGCCGCATTTGCGGAAGAATGTTTGGACAATATAGAGGTTAGGGGCGTTTCTTTGTCCGGGCAAGATGATAACGTAGGCGTCGTTTTAACCGGATTGTTTACCATATCAAACAATCAGAAAACAGCAATCAATACCCCACGAATGAAATATAACGTTGAAACGTTCGGTTTTGAGGAAGAGTTGGAAAACATTGTTTGCGATATTGAAAACGAGGTTTACGAATTTATGTTTGAGGGCAAAAAGGCGCAAATGGATTTGTTCGGGGCTGATGGGGAACCCAACCCGTTAGTTTATGTAAATGATGCAGACAACGAAAATGAAAATGATATGTTCCCGGAAATGGCAGACCCGGCGGACGATACAGACAATATGTAATGGAGCCAATATTGTTGACCGAGCGTTGCGAATATGAATATTGCGTTGCACGTGGTTACGAACCGTTATTGGATATTCGTAATTTTCGGTTAGATATACGGTTGCGTGTTGAGTTACAACGGGAAGTGTTCGGGAATTGCGTTTTAGGACGTGGCGACATTCCCGTTGCCAACCAACGGTTTTTCCGGTGGGTTTGGGAGCATAAGCCGCACAGATGCGAAGAATGTTTAAAGCCGTTACGGAATTATTCCGCCGTTTATTGTTCGCATATATTGACCCGTGGAGCGTTTCCCGAAATGGCGCATGATGCAAGAAATATAAATATACTATGTTTTGAACATCATTCATGTTGGGAGAATGGGGATAAAACGAAAATGCGTATATATCCGGGCAACGTCCGGATTATTGAATTGCTTAAAAACGAATACAGAAGTTTGAAAATATGAGGACGAAAAAAAGAACACCCGATTACGGGGCAATTTCCCGCCGTTCAATCCAAAATGATTTTAAAAGGGTACAAAGGTACCCGGAAAGGGAGAAACGCCCGCAAATCGAAAATCCGCCCGAAATAAATGCAGAAAGACGGGTTTTGTTTGTTAGTGAAAATTCAGCATATTACCGATACCGTTCTTTTTTCGTCGGTAAATTGGTAAGACTAATAAAACAATCAAACGTCGGCGGTTGGATAGTTGGATTTGTTTACGACGACGACCGGAAAGCGATAAATCATGCCGCCGGATGGTCGGATATGAAAAAAGAATATTTGTTGGATGGTGTAAAATTTAAGTAGATGAAAATCAAAAAACAAACCGGATATAAAATTGTATATTATACGTTCGTGGCGTTAACGGTTGCGTCATACATTTGGACGTTATGGAGTTTTGGAAGTTGGATTTTTAAAGCTATATTTCTATGAGTGTAAACAAAGTTATTTTAATGGGTAACGTCGGAAAAGACCCGGAGTATAAAGATTTCGACAACGGCGGTTCGGTTGCGCAATTCACGTTGGCGACAACTGACAGAGCATTTAAAACGGCAAATGGTACAGAAGTACCGGAGCGCACCGAATGGCACAATATTGTTTTGCAAAATGGATTGGCAAAGATTGCAAAAAAGTATGTAAAAAAGGGCGATAAACTTTATATTGAGGGGAAAATAAGAACCCGCAGTTATGAGGACAACAACGGCGTTAAACATTTTATTACCGAGGTTTACGGGTATGATATGGAAATGCTGACGCCAAAGAAAGCCGGACAGAACGGAGGACAGCAGGGAGCAGCACCAACGCCAAATGATGATTTGCCGTTTTGAAAATGAGATTTGAAATTGAAATAAAAATTCCGGCGGGTTCCCGTCTGATTGGCACCCGGACAAAAGGAAATAAGGTTATTGCGGTTTGTGAGTTTATCCCGCCGAAACAACCGGAACCGGAGCCAAGACGACCGATTGATTTTGCAGTATATGACCAGCCCGCCGGGAATAACAAAAAAGCGAAATGATATGCAGTACAGCAATAAGGATTACAACCCGGAAAAGCATGACCGTTGGCGTGCGTTGACCGTCAAACAGCCATACGCAAATGATTTGGTAACGGCGGCATACAAAGACGAAAACGGCGTTGTTTACGGGCGAAAATCAATTGAAGTTAGAAGCAAAAAAACGTCATACCGTGGCGACGTTCTTATTTGTTCGTCGGCAAAACCGGTTTATCCCGGAATGGAAAGCGGCGTTACTTTGGGATTGGTTGAGTTGTACGACGTGAAGCCGATAAAAGAGTTTACGCCGGAGGATTGGGAAAACACCCGGATTCCAAAGGAAAAGAGGGCAAAAATAACAAAGGGTTTCGGATGGATGATGCGCAACCCAAGACGTGTTGTTGAAATGCCAATTAAGGGGCAATTGGGTATCTATAATCTCGTATATACCAAGGGCGAAATAATACAATACCCCCGGAAAATGGTAATTGACAAAAAGAGTTGGGAACAGATAAAAAAACAGATAGAGAAATGAAAACAATCGGATTCCATATTGGACGTATCGGGTTTTATTTGTATCTGCAAAGTTTGTGGAAGTATAAGCAATTTTATTTGACGCCCGGAGTTATGGTTGAGGGCGTAAAAGGACATGACGTTTATTTAGATATTGAAATTAAATTGCTTTGTTTTTCCGTTGGTTTCCGGCTGATATGGATAAAAACCAAAAGAAATTATTAACTTTGTAATGTAAAATACTAAAAACGTGAGCGATGAAAGAGATAACAAAAATATTGCCATTAAATGAGGCGGCAAAGTTTCAAAAATCCGCAGGCAAATATGATTGCACAATTACGGAATTGGCGGTAATGGGAGCAGGGAAAGCAAGAATTTCAATTTCCGGAACAGAGGAAAATTTGGATTTGTTGGTTAGTTCGATAGAAAATGAGAATAAAGAAACCACATCCGTTTGAACCCGGGCGTGAATATAACCCCGGCGAACGTGCAGTTTACCGGGGTATGGTAATAATTGCGGAAAGATGGGTTAAACCGTCTGATAAACTGATTGAAAAGGTTGGCAAATTTGTATGTTTGAGTAGAAGCGCATGTTGCGTTATCCATAAAGACGATTGCCCGGCGGTTGGGCTTAAATGCCACAGAACAAGCCGTAGCGATAACAAAGTAATATATTTCAGAAAATTATATAACATAACAGAAAAAAGCGATGGAAAAGAAAAGATTTATTCCGTTTGATGCGGAAACGTTTTTGATGATTGAAGATGTAACGGGAACAGAACCGGAAGTTACAGAGAAAGAAAATTACTTTGAACTTAAAATGTACGCCCCGGACAAAGAGGAAAGAATAATTGAAGCCGCAATATATGCAGTTCAAGGCAGATACGGAAAAAGAATAAAAGACGTAAGGACGATTAAAGAACAAAACCTTTTGCGTGGTGCAATATTCTTTGTTGAATACGAAAAAGGGGCGGGAAATTTGCCAAATGAGTTGCGCACAAATTTAGGTATGCCGGACGAAACCGCCGGGGATATTTATTGCCGCCGATTGTTAGATGTTCGTGCATTACCCGTAAAGCGTGATAATTGGGAAAAATTGCAGATTTTTACCGGAGGCGGAATAATGCAGATTCCGAGAACGCCCGGAGGTTTGGCGGTTTATTCATTCCCGACCGAAAACGGCGTAATGTTGGACGTACCGGAGGGAAATTTTATTGTATTGACACCGGACGGAAAATTTGGCAAAATGGATATGCAAACGTTTATGGCTAATTTTGAAGAAAAAGACGCCAATACCGCCGGATTGACCTTTGACGAAAAGAGATTGTTTGAAAAGATGAATAAACTTTTCGGCAAGAATATAGAAAAAAGATTGGGAAAATTAGCCGAGGAATACAACGAATTGTTTGAAGCGTTTGAAAGATATTTAAGCAGGGAAAAAACGCAAAGAGAAATAAACGAAATTAATCCCGGAACGCATGATATTATCGACGAATTGGCGGACGTAAACGTTGTTTTATTCCATATTGCGGCATTATTAGGGTATAGCCAAAAGGAATTGCAGGAAATGGCATATACTAAAATTGCAGGACGTGAGAAAAACCCGGAATTTATGCGCAAACACCCACACAACAAACCGGAAAGCCCGGTTTGCGGTAATATGCAGCAGGAAACCACCGAACAATACAAACATTTTGAGAACCGTTTTAACAAAAGACTATGCCAAACGAAGAAAAAGAAGAATTAAGAAAAAAAGCGTTGTTCCTTACAAATACGGCGTATCTTTTGGCGGACATGGCACATACATGCGTTTTTTACGCTGATGATAAATTAAACCATTTAGGCAAATGCTTTGAAAAGGGCGAAAAAATGAGATTCAAAAAAGCCGCAAAGTTGACAAAAGAAGCATTTAAAGCCGTCAAGGAAATAACGGAACCATTGTATAATATTACCGACGTTGATAATGCGTGTATTGATAGCGATTATCTTTTGGAAGTTATTCAGTTGGTAATAAACAGAACCGACGAAACCGAGGAAAGCAAAACGGCGATGTTGGAATACATAAAGAAGTTACCACAAATTGAACATATAGAAATTTAAGCGTATGAAAAAAGATTTTAAACAAGAACTAACCGAACTTATTAATAAGCACGGTTTAGAAAAGGAAATGAGAGATACCCCGGATTTTATTTTGGCACAAGTTTGTATTGATGCAATGGCGGTATTTTCGGAAGCAATCGCCCGCCGTGACGAATGGCACGAATTCAGAAAGGCAGACGAAAAGAGTTCGCAGGATGCAAAACACAATTACCCGGATGATTGCAATATTTGCAAAGACCGTTTTAAATGTGCTGACTTTATGAGAACGCAACCAATTGCAAATCTGATTCAGCGTTTCAAGACGACAACGGACAAAGAGGAAAAAACAGCAATCGCCGGATTGCTAAAACAGATAAACGCCGATGCGTCGGGAAAGCCTCAAAATGATATACCGGAAGAAGTAAAAGAAGTTGCCGGAAAGTTGGCAAAGGTTTTTGGCGCATGTGTTGAGATACACCGTATTGAGATACCGGAAAAGAAACGTAAGTTTAGAAAGAAACCAAGAAAGGAGCAAGGCAATGAAACCCGTTGAATTTCCCGGCGTGAATGTAGTATTTGCAAAAGACCAACCGGAATACATGCCGTTACCTGCAATGAAAATCCCTAATGACCCGCAGGGGCTTATAATTACCAAATAGCAGTTATCCCCGGAAGAATTGGAGAGAGTAAAAGAAACCGGAACAATACATTTGTCAATGCTGACGTTTAACCAACCATTGCAACCCGTATTGTTAGCCGTAGATTTACCAACAGAAAAATAATAAAGTTATGGATAAAGAAACATACGTAAAAAGAATGGCAGAATTAGCCGAGATAAAACAAAAGGCTTTGGAGTACAACAGAAAGGAAAGAGAAAAAGCCGCAGAAAGTTACATAACAGAAAATTGTCCGTTTAAAAAAGGCGATAGAATAAAATACAACGGAAAGCCCGGAAAGATAGAAGTTATCAAGGCAGAACACAACGGCAATTTTTCGTATGAAGTTAGGTTTGACAAAAAGGACGGTACGCCGTCAGTTAGGGTAACAAGTGTTTACCCATTGTTGAAAATCGACAAAATGGAAAAAGAATAAAAAACGCCCCGGAATTATAACCGGGGCTTTGCCGTTTAGGTACCGGAACGAAAGAAAGCCAAAATAAGTCCCGTAGGGCGACGAAAATACAAAAGACAATAAAAGTATCAAGGAACAAACGAAACCCGCTTAAAACGAAAATTCCCCGAAAATAACAAGCAAAGGGAAAGCGACGTTTGAGAGGAAAGCAAAGCGAAAGACTTTGCCGTTATAAAAAGGTTGGAAAATGGAAGCAAGTAAAAGACAAAGGGGCGGACGCCCGAAAATGTGCAAAAGGACGAAAGACCAAAGGGAGTTTGATTTGGCTTTTTGTTCAAATCTGTTTTTACGTGGTTACACGTATAGGGAGATTTCGGAAAGACTGAATGAGGAAAACGCCCGGCGTGGCGTCGGTTATACCATAACAAAACAAATGGTATATTGGGATATGCAACAATTGCTAATTGAGTGGAAACGTGAACGTATGGAAAATATAGACGATTACGTTACGCAGGAATTGCGAAAGTTGGATAAAATGGAGGTTGAATTGTGGGAGGCGTGGGAACGTTCAAAGACTGGGAAATTGCGAGAGAAAAACAGACAGAACGCAAAGCCCCGTAAAGTGTTGGAGGATGGCGACAACCCGGAATATTACGGGTATGAGGAAACCACAACGGAAACGTCCGCCGGAAACCCCCGGTTTTTGGATTTGCTTTTGAATGTGCAGCAACGCCGGGCAAAGATGTTGGGATTTGATGCGCCAATAAAAGTTGATATACCGGGATTGAAAGAAAATACAAATAGCGATGCGCCGAAATATGATGTTGCCGCAATACCGGAGGATTTGTTGTTTGCGGTCGCCGATAAATTGCAAACAGCAGAATATAAAAAACAATTAGCAGAAAAAGGAGTAATTGACGATGGTACGAACAACAAAGAATAATATTAAGAAAAAAGATGAACCGAAACCCGTACACACGTGCGGGAATTGTGGTTGGGGTAAATATTATTACGACCATTCAAATTTGGATATGGACGGGAACCCAATTTGTTTAAAATGCCCGTTTGTCGAAAATCGCAGTATAATACGTTCGGAAAAAGCGTGCGACAAATGGAAAATGAAACAATAAATTGGTTGTTTTTTAAGATTTCCGGTTTTTAAGTCAGAAAAAATACGGGGGTAAGACAAAAATATATGGTTTATTTTTAAGAATTAAACAAAATGGATAATGAACAATTACTTAAAATGTACGCCGCACTAAAAAACAATCCAGGGGAATTAGTAAAAGCGGCGTCACGCAATAGGCTGATAAACTTTGCCCGGTATATGCAACCGGATTTAGCATTGGAACCGTTCCATGTTGTATATTATACTTTGCTTGATATGTTTGCGCATGGGAAAATACGGAAAATGATTGTGCAGATGCCGCCTCAACATGGTAAGGAAATATCCGATAATCAGATAGTTGCTACCACTAAAGGGATAAAAAAACATGGTGATTTAATTGTAGGGGATTACGTGTTTGGTAGGGATGGAACCCCGGTTAAAGTATTATGGGTGTCAGAAAAAACAAGAAGCGAATATGTCGTTTCTTTTTCTGATGGGGCAAAGATAGAATGTCATGGTAATCACGAATGGACGGTGTATAATAGATTTCGACAGAAAGAGGAAACTATAGAAACGAAACATATGGCATCCTCCACAATATATAATGGAGATGGAAAAAGAGGAAGCCGATATAAATACCAAGTAGATAGCAATGTTTGCGTAATGTTTGATAGTCGGAATGTAGATTTAGACCCATACGTTTTAGGAGCGTGGCTAGGAGATGGGGATAGCTCATGCGGGATTATACACATTGGCAATAATGATGTTGAAATAATAGGGAATAGTACATATAAGTTCAAAGAAAGTAAGGGCACGACAACACGTAAGTTTTACAGCCCAGAATTGAATATTTTACTAAAAAATAATGGACTAATTAAGAATAAACACGTACCGGATATGTATAAATACAATTCAGTTGAAGTTCGCAAGAATGTGATTGCTGGATTAATTGATACAGATGGGTATGTGTATCACAGAAACGGACGTATAACCATATCCAACACAAACAAGCGGATTATAGACGATGCAGCATTTATATTACGCTCATTAGGTCAGTCTGTAGTTGTGTGTGAATTCAAACCTAGGGTTAGTAGTAGCGGAATAGTAGGGAAGAAGATAGTATATCAACTCTGTTTTAATCCTACAATGACTTTCCCGACAAAAGTAAAACGTAAGAAGATAACGAAATTGTCTATAAATAAGAAGCGTGCTATTGTTTCTATTGAACGAAAGGAGGGATTGGGTTATGGTAATTGCATCCAAGTAGATGGGGGTATCTATCTGGTTGGAGATACGTTTATTCCTACGCATAATAGTGAGGGGTCGAGCCGAAAGTTGCCCGCTTTTATGTTAGGATTGAACCCGGACACAAAAATTTGTATTGGTTCGTATGCTGCAACGATTGCGAGAGATTTTAACCGTGATGTTCAAAGAATAATTGATACGCCAAGTTACCGGGAATTGTTCCCGGAAACGTATTTGAACGGTTCCAACGTCGTAACAATGGCTAATACGTATTTACGAAATTCTGACGTCATAGAAATGGTTGGGCGTAAGGGTTTGTTGCGTGTTGTCGGTCGTGGCGGTTCTTTGACGTCAAAAACGGTTGATGTATCTATTTTGGACGACGTTTACAAAGATTATGCCGAGGGCAACAGCCCGATTGTACGTAATGCGGCGTGGAAATGGTACACGACCGTTGTACGTACCCGTTTGCATAATGATTCCCAAGAATTAATTGTGTTTACCCGTTGGCATGATGATGATTTGATTGGACGTATTGAAAAAAGCGGGGAAACCGTAATTGAGATTAAAAGTTGGGACGATGTAAAGAACATTCCGGCGGGCGCATGGGTACGCATTAACTTTGAGGGATTGAAAACCGGGGAGCCAACAGAGATTGACCCACGGGAACCGGGGGCGGCGTTATGGGATAGACGACACAGCCGGGCAAAATTGGAGGGACAAAGAGCGTTAGACCCCATACAATTTCAATGTTTGTATCAAGGCAACCCCGGAAACGCAGAGGGTAAATTGTACCGGAACCCGTTCCGAACATACGTTGACAAATCCGAATGGGGGACGTATGTACGTAGTGGCAATTACACAGACGTTGCAGACGAGGGCGACGACTTTACATTTTCGGCATGTTATGACGTTTACAAATCCGGTAATGAGGCATGGAACGAGCAAAAGAAACGGTTTGAACCGATTCTGTATGCGCTAATTACTGACATGGTATTTACGCAGGAAAACACAGAAGTAACAGCCGTTACCGTCCCGGAAATGATAAACCGTTGTGGAACGCAAAAAGCATGGATTGAAAGTAACAACGGCGGTGCCGGGTTTGAAAAGTTGATACGTAAAAAGATAAAAGCGATTTCCGAACCATTTTACCAAGGTGCCAACAAGGAAAGCCGCATTATAACAAATTCGGCAAGCGTCAACGCCCAAATCATAATGCCGTTAGGATGGGAGGAACGTTTTTCAAAGATACATGAACACGTAACCGGGTTTTTGCGTGATTTCCCAGCAAATGAGCATGACGACCCGGAGGACGGTTTGACCGGAATATATGAAAAGGAATTGGCGGACGGCGATACAAGACCATACAGCCAAGCAACAAGGGGCATTAAACGTCGTAATTAGCATTTTATTTCATATATGCAAGGATTTAGTCGAAAATATTATAACTTTGCAATAAGTAATGGGGCAAAGGGTTAGCCCCCGGAGATAATAACAAAAGTTTTAACGTTAAAAAATTAAGATTATGGCTATTTGTAAATGCCCGGCAGCAGCAGCGTTGCCAAACATTCCAAACTTTACGTGTGCCGAGAGTTTCGGACAGATTCAGAAAGTAGCGTTTCAGAGATTGTATAAAAGCACCGGAGGAAAAAATTCATTTACCACGTCGGCGGGTATTGGGAAAAAAGCGTCATGGACGCCGTTGTTATCGGCAGAGGACGACACGAAAGTTGTTGTCTCCCCGTATATCCAAGCACCGACAGCAGAAGCAGGCGCACCCCGTACGTTCGGCGGAGGAAACGAAACGTTGGGCGGTATTGAAGAAATTATTGGACGTGAGCCAACCCCATTTACGGCGGTTATGCGTAAAATGCCGCAATCACTGATTAAAGCATTGAAAGATTTGCAATGTGAAAGCGATTCCCAAAATTTGGGGGTTTATTTGTTTGATGAAAACGGCGCAATTGGTGCATTGCAAGACCCGAAAACAGCAACAACGCATTATCCTATTCCAATTCGTTCTTTGTTTATCGGGGATAAAACATTGGGAGGATTTGAGGCACCCGATAGCAACGCAATACAATGGAAGTTTTTACCTAATTGGTCGGATGATTTGGCTATTATCGTACCGGAAGATTTTAACCCGCTAACAGACTTAAAAAATGCAGCAGGGTAAACAAACAATAGTGACGTTGGAAAATGAAACATTGAAAACGACACGAGATTTTGAAGTTAGCCACGCCGAAAGACTTTTAAAAATGCCAAATAACGGCGGTTGGCAGTTACCGGAAAATAGTAAATTTGAATTTGACAAAGAAAATGGGCTTAGATATAAGAGAAATAAAAAAGCAGATAACGGAGCCACGGAACAAAGCGGCGATAAGTAGGGCGATTTACCACCAAAACCGCATACGATTTCATGCGGAAAAGGCGTTGACGCCATACATTACGCAACCCGTGACCGATTTTTTGGCTTATGTTTCAAACCTTATACCCGCAGACAAATTCAAAGTGTTCAAAACATTGTTCCGTTACCCCGTAAAGACAAACGAGGTAACGGGCGTTTGTTTTGATAAGTTGAGCCGCATTTTTGACGGTCGTAACCCGGCGTTCAATTATCAGTTTATGAACAGCGAACAAAGGGACGATTGGGAGTATTACAGACAACACGTATTGGAAGAACCCGAAATTTGGAGCACAAAGGGATGGGAATATTTCAAAACCGAAATTAACAGCGTATTAATTGTTGATTTGCCAAAAGAGCAATCCCCCGGCGATAATTACCCGCAACCGTACTTTTATTGGTTGCCAATAGAACACGTTATTTCATACAAGGCAGACAAAACAACGGGCGTTATGCGTTGGATAATATTCCGGCAGGACGACAACCGTATTGCCGTAATTGACGATGAACGATACCGGGTATTTACCGAGGAAAAAGGCAATATTGGCGAATTGCTGATTGATAGCCCGCACGATTTGGGATATTGCCCAGCACGTTTTTTTTGGAACGAACCATTGAGTTTGAGAGAACCGGACGTTAAGGCGTCCCCGTTAACAACCGAGTTGGAAAGTTTAGATTGGTTCCTTTTTTATCATTTATCAAAGAAAAATTTGGATATGTACGGGTCGTACCCGATTTATTCCGGATATGAACAAAGTTGCGATTTTACGAACGGCGAAAACGGCGATTATTGCGACGGCGGGTTTTTGAAAGATAAACAAGGCTATTATAAATTAGACCAAGCGGGTTTATTGATGCGTTGCCCGAAATGCGGAGATAAACGAATTGTCGGGGTTGGTTCATTCATTGAAATTCCGGTACCGGACGGCGACAAACAGCCGGATTTGCGCAACCCGGTTCAGATGTTGACCGTTGACCGTAATAGTTTGGATTATAACGTTAGCGAGGAAGAACGGTTGCGTACAAACATAATTACGGCGGTTGTTGGTACCAACGAGGAAATAACAACCCGTGAAGCATTAAATGAACAGCAAATTAAAGCCAATTTTGAAAGCCAAAGCACGGTATTAAACCGAGTAAAAAAAGGCTTTGAGGCGGCGCAAAAGTTCGTTGACGAAACCGTTTGCCGTTTGCGTTATGGAACAATGTTTGTTTCGGCAAAAATCAATTATGGCACCGAGTTTTATTTGTCTGATGCAACCCAATTGCGAGAACGTTATAAGATGGCGAAAGAAAGCGGAGCAAGCGAGGGGGAATTGGATGCGCTACAAAATCAGATTATCGAAACGGAGTACAGACACGACCCAATACAAATGCAACGTATGTTAGTGTTGGCAGAATTGGAGCCGTACCGACATTTGACACGTCCGGAAGTATTAGAATTGTACGAAAAACAGCTAATTACCGAGGATGAACTGCGCATTAAATTGAATTTCGCTAATTTTGTGCGTAGGTTTGAACGTGAGAATACAAACGTTTTGGAATTTGGCAGCCAAATACCATTTTCCAAGAAAATTGAAGTAATAACAAAAAAAATTTATGATTATGCGAGTGAAAGCAGAAACAGAGGGTAAAACAAAGGACGTCGGATTGTTGGACGTTACCCCGGAAAATTTCATTGTTCCAAAAGGAGAAGAAAGTTTTTATCATTGTCGTATTGAGGTTGTAAAATTCAACCAAGAAACGGGCCAAAGAATTTCACGACCACGTATGCAGGTTTTCGGAAAAAAGTTCTTTGAAACATTCGGATTGCACAATTTGCGAAAAATGGGTTATAAAGTTGACATTATGCACGACCCGAACGTTTGGGAGGCAGCGAACAAAGAAAAGATTGAAGCCAGCAAACGAGCAAAGGCAGAAGCAGCAGCAAAGGCGGCAGCAGAAGCAAAGGCGGCAGAACGTGAACAAATGAAAGCCGAAATTATTGCAGAACTGACAGCCGCCGGAGTTATCCCAGCAGAACCAAAGAAATCCGGACGAAAACCAAAAGCCGAAAAAACAGCAGAAGCAGAGGAAGCGGCAGGCGATAGCCCGGAAAACAACGAGAATGTTTAACCATTAAAAATTACGAATATGGCACAGATTGCACAGCAAGACAATTTGGTTATTGAAGTAACCACAACCGCCGCAGCATTGGACGGCGACACAAAGAAAAAGTTGATTGAATGTATTGAGGGCGGAACAATTACCGACGTTATTTTGGTAACAAAAGAGGTTGAAAAGAAAATCAGCCATGCACGTGTTGTTAGTTGGTTGGTTGACACAACCGGGGATTCCCCAAAATACACAATTGATATTATTAACGCAAAAAGCGGAGCAGTAGAAGCAATCGCACTTAATTAATTCAAAGGGTAAGAATATTATGTTAACGAGAGAAATTTTAGTTGCAAATGCGGCTTTGTCGGGATTGTCTGACGAACAGATTACAGCGATAACAGCATTATCGCAGAATGACGAAAACAGCGTTATTGCCAAGAAAACGGGCGAAATTTACGGGGCTTTGGATGCCGATATTTTGGCGGTTTCCGGTATCGCTAAAAATGGAACCGAAAAAACGTATGATTACGCAAAACGTGTAATGGGGGAAATGAAAACAAAAGCCGATGGCGCAACCGGCCTGCAATCGCAGATTGATTCATTGACCAAGGAAAGAGCCCGTTTAGAAAAGGCAATTGCCGATGGTGCGGCAGATGCGGAAACCGTGAAAGCATTGAAGCAGGCAAAAGCAGATTTGCAGAACGTGACAACGCAGTTTACCGAGTTGACAACCAAGTATGAGGCAGAAAAGGCAAACCACGAAAAAGAATTGTTCGGAGTAAGAATTGACAACGCATTGCAGACAGCCGCCGCCGGGCTTAAATTCAAAGCAGGATTCCCGGAAAGCGTAACAAAGGTTATTTTGACGCAGGCGACCGAAAAAGTAAAAGGCATGAACCCGGAATATATAGACGACGGAAACGGCGGAAAGGTTTTGGCGTTCAAAGATGCAAGCGGCGCAATTATGCGCAATCCAAACAATCAGTTGAACCCATTCACGCCCGCCGAGTTGCTGACAAAAGAATTGGAAACGATGGGAGTATTGGAGCAGCAAAGACAACAGCCAGGAGGCGGCACAAATAAGCCCGCAGGCGGTGCCGGAGGCGGCGGAATTACATTGGACGTAAGCGGAGCCAAAACGCAATCAGAGGCGTACGAACTTATTACAAAACAATTGATGGCGCAAGGTAAAACGGTAGGTTCCAAAGAGTTTGACGAAGATATGAGAAAGGTTTGGCAGGAAAATAGTATTAACAAATTGCCGGAGAGATAACCGGGTAATGGGTAAACCCGCATTTAATAACAAATTAAAATAAAAAGACTATGAGTTTAATTGCAACAAGATTACAGAATTGGCGAGTAGAAAACCCGGAGTTAGACCGTAATATGACCCGCCCGTGCGAGTATGGCGCATTGGATTTTTTCATTGAACAGACCAACGCCGGAAATTCCATTTTGTCCCCGAAATTGCGTGAACGTGCGTTTGCCTCAATCGGAAATACGGTACAAGTTCCGGTTATCAATTACGATGGCGACGTTACGGTTAGCAACGTTCGTACGTGTGTTATCCCGGACGATGAAAACACGTCCGCACTTTATACTGTGGTTTGGGCGACATATTCCGTCGGCTTTACAATGGTGCCAACGTTGTATATGAACAACGAAATTTCGTATGACCACGATTTCAACCGCAAAATGGAAAAGGTTTGCAGAGCGTTTGCAAATTCGTTAGACCAAGCAGCCGTTGCAGCGTTGGAGGCAGGAAAAACCCAAGTATTGAAAGACGAGTTGAATTACAAATTCACCGCCAACGTTATTGATGTTCCAACGCAGATGGCAACCGAAATTATGGGCGATATTAACCCGATTATGCGTGCAAATTGTTATCCGGGTTTGGTTCACGTCGTAGGTAACGCCGGAATTGACAGCCTTATTAAAAAATTGGCACAGCACGGTATTTATAACGACGTAAACAAGCGTATGGAATACGAAAATAAAGTGTTCCATTATACAAACAACGTCGTAAATGAAGCTAGCAAAAACGGCACATTCTTTGCCGTAGAGGATGGTAACGTTGGCGTTTTAACACGTGTTGACCGTGAGGCGTTGAACCGCACCCGTGCGAATTTCCACGAATGGGACGTTGTACGTTTGCCGTACATTGATTTGCCCGTTGGTTCGCACTATTACACAGCAGTTGGCGACCAGTCACAGACAGCAGGCGCAGCGAGTGCCGATATGACTTGCAACGTGAAAGAATATTTTGGATTTAGCGCAGACGTTGCGTTTGTAATTGCTTACAACAGCAACCCAACAACCGTTGCAAATCCGATTATCAAAGCGCAGATTGCAGCACGTGCGGAAAATGTACCTTTGGGTATGCCTGTATATGTAACCAACGCCGGGGAATTTCCCGCCGGAGGTGCGAGCGCATAACGCCGGAGCATAACGAATTATTTAACCGAGGGGACGGGGTGGTTATCCCCGCCCCCTTATTTATTGCAATCTTAATTCCTAATATGGGAAATAAATGGGCGTTTTTATGATAAGAATAAATGAAATATGCGAAGCGTTAAAAAATGTGTGCGGGTGGGAGCAATCATACGACCCGGCAAAGGCGATAGACGACAATTTAACGCAGACGGAAAGTGGGTTGTATTTTCAAGGTGCGCACCCGCTTTTGACGTTGGATAGTATGGCGGCGATTATGCCGGATGATTGGGGGCTGCAATACCCGGAATGGAACATGATATTGCCGTACAAAGCCGGGCAGAAAGTGAGCCATAACGGTATTGTTTGGATTGCTAAAATTGACAACACCGGAGAGGAACCAACGGCAAGCGATTTTAATAATGATTACAGCCGGGAGGATTACGGAAACCCATATTGGAAACCGTATAATATGTTGACGGACTTTTTGGAGAGAATGACCCGAAACGGAATTGCGACCGCAATACAGACGTTTACACAGATTAAGCAGTTAGACAAAGAAACACGTAATTTGTTGGAGCGAAAAACGTTCTTTGATGGTGCCGGACGCATACGGGCGACGTTGCAAAACAATCATAAGTTGGTAGGATTTGAAATTGTCCCGGTTCGTGCAATGGGAGTGACGGCGAAAATTGAAAAGATAGGTTTGCAAATGACCGGGGGAACCGGGGTTGTTAGAATGTATTTGTTTCATTCGTCGCAGATAGACCCAATAAAGACTTTTGATTTGAATTTTACCGTTACAAATGGCGGTTTTCAGTGGTTCCCGTTAAATGATTGTTATTTGCCGTATATAAGCGACAAGAACAACGCCGGGGGGGCGTGGTTCCTTTGCTACAATCAAGACGAATTACCCGCCGGAATGGAAGCAATTAACGTATCAAAGGATTGGAGCCGGGAGCCGTGCGGAACGTGCAACATGGGTTCCGTTGAGGTTTGGCGAGAATTGACAAAGTATTTGCAAGTAACGCCGTTTATGTATAATGCGCCGGAAACGTTCGCAGAATACCCGGAGTTGTGGGATATTGCATACACGATGTACACACGAACCCAAAATTACGGGCTGAATTGCGAAATTACTATTGGATGCGATTTAACGGATTTCATTATTTCCCAAAGGCAGATTTTCCAAACGGTAATACAAAGACAAGTTGCTGCAATTGCATTGCGGACGTTGGCAATGAACCCCAACGTAAGGGTTAACCGCAATCAATCAAACGCAACCCGGATGGATATTTTGTATGAGTTGGACGGCAACACGTCCGGCGTTAGACCCGGCGGGTTGGGGTATGATTTAAAAAAGGCGTATGAGGCATTGCGGATTGATACGCAGGGATTAGACCGCATTTGTTTAAGTTGTAACAACAGAGGCGTAAAATACAGAACCGTGTAATTATATAATTCAAAGGGAAAGTTGTATATAATTTCATGTAAAAGTTGTATTTATGAAACGGATAACCGATTTGCGAAAAAGGGTTGCGGATTTCAACGAGGCTTTGACGTCCGGGCGGATAATACAAAACATTATATGGGACAATGAGGCATATATAGTTGATTTGAACGCCGAGGAACAATTGTTTGAACAAGGTATTAACCGTTTGGGCGTCGAAATTTCGGATTATGCACCATACAGCCCCGTAACAATCGCAATTAAAGAGGCTAAGGGACAGCCGACAAACCGGGTAACGTTACGGGATGAGGGAGATTTTGAAAGTAGTTTTTATTTAGAGGTTGGCGACAAACAATTTGAAATTAAAGCGTCTGACTTTAAAACAGAGGATTTAATAAAAAAATACGGTCGTCAAATATTGGGTTTAACCGACGAAAATATTTCAATATTGATTTGGAAATATATTTTCCCGGATTTAATGGCAGAAACAAAAAAACAAATTTATGGCAAATAATGTAAAAGCCCCGGTTATTGACAACCCGGAATTGTTAGACCGGATAATTGGAAACATGCAAAACGGATTGGTTGATAATTTGCCGTGGTTGGATTTTGCATTTGGCAGGGCGGAAAGACTTGTTAAATACAACGGGAACCAAAAGCGATATTATACGCCAAATGTTTATTCCGGCAATAACGATTATATGGAAGTAACGCCGGATGCAAATATTGGTAATTTCTGTTTTTTTTGGGTTGACGACCCGCAAAACATAAGTTGGGAACCCGGCGTTGATATTGGGATAAAAACGGCGTTTTCGATTATCTTTTGGTTTGATTACAGAAAGATATACAACGATGCAAGCACACGCAACAAAGAGGATTTGAAGCGGCAAATATTGGACGTTTTGAACGGCGGTTTTTTGGTGCGAAATGGAAGTTACAGAATAAACAAAGTGTACGAATTGGCGGAAAACATTTACAGGGGCTTTTCGTTGGATGAAATAGAAAACCAATTTTTAATGCACCCGTTCGGCGGATTCCGGTTTGAGGGCGAATTGAGTATTGGAGAAACATGTAAATTGTAGTATATGGAACATTTTATTTATAACATTATTGTTGTCGCATTAATAGCGGCTTTTGTGCTGACGTTATTACGCAAATGGGGCGTCATTGAATGGGTACAGATTCACGGGAACGATTTCTTTTCAAAGATGTTTAATTGCGATTTCTGTTTGTCGTGGTGGACTTGCGTTTTGATTTGTTTCTTTGCGTTGATATTTACCGGGAACCTCTCATTTTTGGGCGTTCCCTTTTGTAGTACAATGATAACACGTGTTTTATTATGAAGAATGTACAAATAAAAGGAATGAACGTTGAGTTGTATGATTCAATCGAGGATTTGCCAATTATGCGTTTCCACAAGTATAACAAAATGCTTTTGGTTGACGCCGGGGTTGGTTCCGATTTGTCGGATTTTGACCGACATATTGAAAAGGTAATACGTTATTTGAACAGCCCAACGCCAAACATGGCAACCGTTGAGTTGGAAAATATGCGCCAAAACATATATTTCATTCAATCCGAGGTTTCCCCCCGGCATTTGGCTTTTGCCGTGTTGGTTAAATCAATAAATGGTAAACCCCGAAATGATTTGTCAGATGATGGATTGCAACAAACAATGAGTCTTTTTAAAGACGTTGCAAATTCAGAGATAACCGCCCATTTGGAAGCGGTTAAAAAAAAAATAGACGATGAATTGCGTTTGTATTTTCCCCGGTTGTTCGATGATGCGACATTGAAAGAGTATTACGATAAATTGAAACAAAGAACGATTGTTGTATTACGCACAATAATAGACGGTCGGGCAACCGAGGCGGACGCAAAAGAGATTGACGACATTACGGCGGAGTTGATAACCTATTTCAACCCGCAGACGTTTACCGGTTCGGAAAGCGTGGAAATTAGGCATGACAGACAATTTGAAAATATGTGTTTGATATTGTCCCAAAATTTGCATGTTGACCCAAAGAAATTTACCGTTTTGGAATATTACAACGCATTTGAGTATATCAAGGAACAAGCCAAAAAAGCAAACAAGCAAAAAAGGGCAAAATAAGGAGATTTCCGGCGTTTTTATTTTTAGGCGATAAATTACACATTTGAGAAAAGAAAATGCAACAGACGGGGAATTTCCCGTAAATAACTAAATAATCGGCGTATGGCAGATAATAACAACCCAATCAAATATTCGGATTTAATAAGCCCGGATAATTCGATTACAGATTTGATAAAACAATTGGATGAACTTTCGGACACCTATACAAATGCACTGAAAAATATCAAAGCCGAGGCAATACAATTGGCGGAGATTCTGAAAAAGGTTTCCGGCGCAACGGAGGACGGGCGAAAGACAACCAAAAAAGCCGCAGACGATGCGGAACGTTTGGCACGTGCGCAACGTGATTTGGCGTTTGCAGAAAGCGAGAACGCCAAAAAGTTAGCCGAGTTAAAATTGGCACAGCAGGAAGCGAACCAAATTAATAAACTGATTGTGAAAATAAATCAATCTGCCGAGGGTAGTTATAACCGTTTATCGGCGCAATATTCATTGAATAAGATTTATTTAAACAACATGACTAAAGCCGAACGGGAAAACACCGAGGAGGGGCGAAAATTGGTTGCACAAACCAAAGAAATATACGAAGAAATGAAACGTTTGCAGGAAGCAACCGGGAAATTTCAATTGAACGTCGGAAATTATACGGAGGCGTCCGACGCAATTATTGCGTATGGCGACAAATTAAAAGAAACGTTAGGTTTAAATAGCGCATTTGGCGAAAGTCTTTTGGCGTTAGGACGTGGCGGGGCTGAAAGTAAAGCCGTTTTTACAGCTATTGGCGACGGGGCAAAAGCATTGGGAAAAACTTTGTTGGGATTACTTTCAAACCCGGTTTTTTTGGCGATTGCCGGAATTGCGGCGGCGGGTGCGGCGTTTAAATGGTGGTACGATTATAACGCCGGGTTAGTTGAGGCAACGAGATTGACGCAACAATTTACCGGGAAAAGTGGCGATGATTTGAAAGCGTTTAGAAATGAGGTGCAAGCCGTCGCCGATTCATTCAACGCAGATTTCCGGGAAACATTGATTGCAACAAACGCATTATCAAAACAATTTGGTATTTCTGCAAATGAGGCATTGCAATTGGTTAAGGATGGGTTTTTAGCCGGAGGCGATGCGAACGGGGAATTTTTAGACACGTTGAAAGAATACCCGGCATATTTCAAAGAGGCGGGAATATCAGCAGACCAATTTGTTGCAATTGTTACCCAAACAAACAAAATGGGTATCTTTTCAGACAAAGGCGTTGACGCAATTAAGGAGGCAAATTTGCGTTTGCGTGAAATGACGACGGCGACGGCGGCGGCTTTGGACGGTATCGGTATTTCGTCGGAACAAGTTCAAAAAGATTTGCAGACCGGAACCAAAACAACGTTCGATGTTATACAAGACGTTTCCGCAAAATTGGCAAAATTGCCGGATAATGCGGCAACGGTCGGGGCTGCAATTGCAGATATATTCGGGGGGCCCGGAGAGGACGCCGGATTGCAGTATTTGCGCACGTTGAAAGATATTTCAACAAACATGGATGAAGTAAAAGGGAAAGCCGGAGTTTTGGCGCAATTGCAGGAGGAACAATTGCAAAGCCAAATTGAGTTGCAAAACGCATTATCCGGGTTGTTTGACGCAACCGGAGGAAATTTTGAAACGTTGACAACGCAGGCAAAAGTTTTTGTTAACCAAGGATTGACGGCGATAATAAAAGGGGTTATTGATGTTGTCAATTACTTGATTGAGTTATACAATGAAAGTGTTTTGATACGTGCAATTTGGAATGGGATTGTTGCCGGATTCAAAACAACATTTGATACGTTGGGAAATTTGTTTGGATTCTTTATTGATATAGTCAAAGCAACCGGAACCGCATTAAAGGGAGCGTTTACGCTGGATTTTGACGACATTAAAAAGGGGTTGTCAGATTATGCAGCCGCATACGGAAATTTGGTAAAAGCACAAGTAAAGGACATTACCCAAAATTTCAAAGAGGGATTGGATGATATGCAAAAGAAAATAAAGCCGATAACAATCCCGGTATCTGTTGGAGATACGCAAGCACAAATCGGGAATAGCCCCGTAACGACAAATTCGCCAAAAATTGATACGACAAAAAAGGATAAAGAAGCGGAAAAGGCTGCAAAAAAGGTAGAGGAAGCATACAAAAAGAATTTGGAAGCAACCCGAAAATTGCAGGATGCACAATTGCAGTTGGAAACCGACGAATGGGCAAAGCGTCGCCAACAAACGCAATATCAGTATTCCCGCCAAATTGAGGATTTACAACACCAATTGCAGACCGAAAAGGATTTGAACGAAACCGGACGTCAAGCGATAAACGCCACAATTACGGCGTTGGAACAGCAACAAACCGAGGCGTTATTGAAAATCGAACAAGACCGACAATTGCAGGAATTAGCGTTACAGAAAGAAAGCATTGAATTACGTTTGCAAGCAGTCAAAGAGGGAAGCGAGCAGGAAAAACAATTGCGGATGCAGTTGTTGGAAAACGAAAGACAAACCGCATTATTACAGAACCAACAGAAACCGACCGGGCAACAGCAAGACGCCGGGGCGATTAATGCAAGTTTTGACGCAAAGGGAGCCGGAATTGCGGACGAATATTTGCAAGCGCAATTACAGATATTCGACCAACAACAAGCGTTGGCACAATCGGAGTTTGATTTGTTGAGAAATTCAGAAGCCCAGAAAACTCAATTCCGTTTGCAAGCAGAAAAGGAACGTTTGCAAAAGGTTTTAGAATTAAATCAGCAAGCCGCCAATAAATTGTCTGATGTTGAGGTACAAACAATTCAAAACACTATTAAAAAAATAGACCAAGAAATTGAGCAATCCAAAGGGGAGGAACGAGGAACAGACATTTACGGTTTGTTTGGGCTTAATTTGGACGACGACCAAAAAGAGGCAATTAATACGTCTATGCAATACGCATTGGATGCGTTAAATACATTCACGGCGGCACGTGTTGCCGCAGCAGATGCAGCCGTTGAGCAAGCGGATAAAGAGGTTTCCGCCGCACAATCGGCGTTGGATGCAGAATTGGAAGCAAGGGCAAACGGGTACGCCAATAATGTTGTACAAGCGCAAAAGGAGTTGGATTTGGCAAGGAAAAACCAAGAAAAAGCGTTGAAAGAACAACAGAAAGCGCAAAAACAGCAGGCAGCAATACAAACATTGCAGCAAATCGGAAACATGGTAACAGCAACGGCGTTGATATGGTCGCAATTAGGTTTCCCGTTTGCAATACCTGCAATTGCCGTAATGTGGGCGAGTTTTGCAGCGTCTAAAATCAAGGCGGCGCAATTGGCAAAACAGACCGGAGGAACCGGAGGAACGGAAACATACGGCGACGGTACCGTTGAACTTTTGGAGGGCGGTTCGCACCAAAGCGGAAATGATATTGATTTAGGAACGAAACCGGACGGAACCCGCCGACGGGCCGAGGGAGGCGAATTTTTCGCCGTGATAAATAAACGAAGTTCACGCCGTTTCAGAAAGATAATACCGGACGTTATCAATTCGCTAAACAATGGTACGTTTGCACATAAGTATTTAAAATCCTATTCAGACGGCGACGGTTTGACGTTAAACGTTACCGGACAAAGCCCGGATTTACGCAATTTGTCGGATGATGTAAGGGAAATTAAGGAACAGAACCGACGACGGGTTTACGTGGATGGCGACGGAAATACGATTGAAAGTTACAAGAATTTGAAACGTAAAATAAAAAGACTATGACACCAAAATATAGATTCTTTTTGCAGATAGGGGAGGACGGAACCAAACAAACCGTCCGCCCCAATTATAAGGATGATTTAACGTTGGATTATGAGTTGGAAACAAATCAAAGGTTTTACCGGGCTAAATTGTCCGGTAAAATAAACTTTGTCCGTGCTGATTACGATATTATCAATGACGCCCCGTTTGATTCTGAATTTTTCCTATATATCGAAAAAAGCGATGATTGGGGACAAACATACAATCAATACTATAAAGCAAAGTTTATGAAAACGGATTGTACGTTTAATGATGATGATAAATTGGTTACGGTACAGCCGGAAACAATAGACCAATACAACGACGTTTTGGCAGGATTGGAAAAGGAATACAATTTAATTGAGTTGACCCCACAAATCGAATTTCTTACAATAAGAAAACGCCCATTGATACAAATATACGTTCCCGGAGATAGTATTGTTTCGTGCTTTTTGGGCGGCACGAATTGGGAACAAGACGCAAACGCCACGACTGACCAAAACGCATTAATACAAACCTATCATTTTGCACTATGTAATATTTTGAAAGAAATACAAATTACGTCGCACGGTTCCCCGGAGGTAATATCCGGGCTTTATGTTGGGCGGATGTCGACGGGTATAAGTCCTGATGAATTTATGGGAGATTTATACCCGGAATTAAATGTAAATTATTATATCCATATTGCACAAAAACTAGTTGCGGGTGGGCTACCTATTGGGCTAGCAGGTGTTGAGATACGCCGCCGTTCTGATGATGTGGCAATGTTCCGGTTTACAAAGATAACGCAAGAACCTTTTGATACGTTGGAATTTGATTTAACCGCCGTTGAGGGTTCCGGAGCAACGGGTACGATGCACGCCGATATGAAAAGTTATAATATATACGCCCGATATTTGGTTGATGTTGATAAAATAGACGATTTAGATACATACCCGTTGCCGTCCGATGATATTGTAGATAATAATAGAAATTACCGCCGGGCAATTGGTTACGCAATCGACGTGGCATTTATATCTAAAAATTTTTCAGATACGCCGACCGAGTGGGGATTAGCCGACAGTGGAAAGTATTTTGCGCCGCCTTATTCCATATATGGACAAACGTTTTATCCAATCGCCCGGTCAACGTGGCGTTATGCGTCGTTATGGTTTGGGTTTTATCTGATGGATTGGATATTAGAGGAAAAAGCCCGAAAAGCATATACTTTGCGTGATGCGTTTACATTGTCGTCATGTATCAATGTGCTATTAAAAGAATTTGCGCCCGGAATAACGCATGAAGCGACGCCGGAATACAGCCAATTTCTTTATAACACAAACAATCCTATTTCCGGGCAGTCATTTAAGTTGCTAATAAGTCAGAAAAGTAATATCATTAATGGAGAATATCAGTCCCCGGCGCAAAAAGCCCCGATTACATTACAACAGATTATGACGATGTTACGGGATATTTACAAATGTTATTGGTATATTGAGGACGGAAAATTTAAAATTGAACAGGTAAGTTGGTTTAGAAATGGCGGTTCGTATGGATATAACCCGATTATTGATTATGATTTAACACAATTAGAAAACGTTAGGAACGGCAAAAAATTAGCTTTTGCAACGTCTGAATATTCATTTGACAAAGTAGAAATGCCGGAACGTTATCAATTTGAGTGGATGGATGATGTTACAACACCATTTGAGGGTTTACCAATAGAAATTACGTCCAAATATGTAACAGCCGGGAAAATTGAAGAAATTAACATATCAAATTTTACGTCTGACATAGATTTGATGTTGTTAAACCCCGGTGCAATTAGTTCCGATGGATTCGCATTGTTTGCAGCAGTTACGCCGTCCGGCGGCGGACAATTGGAATTGCCTTTCACAAGACAAACCGTTGATGGCGTAGAATATTTTTTGCAAAATGGATATTTAGCGTTTATCAATATACAACCGACATATTGGGTTTATGATATGCCCGCACGGAATTTCAAAATAAATAATTCCCCATATTATGCTATGGGAGGATTGGAACGTAAAAAGAAACAAACATTGAATTTCCCGGCAGGAACCACAGACCCAAACCCGATGCTGTTAGTTAAAACATATATCGGTAACGGTCAAGTTGATAAACTTTCAGTAAATTTGTGTAGTCGAAACATTAAAGCAACGTTGAAATATGATACAGAATAACAATATAAGCGTTTTACCGTGGTACACGTCAATAAATGAACAGAACCACCGTAAAAGTTACGCATACGGGCAAATATACCCATTGTTCGCACCGGCTGATAGATTATTGCCGTTTCAGATAATAAGAAATACCCGTTCAAATTCTGTTACGTCTGTTATTCTATATGATAAAACCGGAAAACAAATTGCAAATATAACAACATACATGAGGGAAACCGGATTGCGAGTTGTCCGGTTTCAGTCGTTGGGATATGATGTAATATTATACCCGGCAATATTACCCATGCCGTTAAATCAGTTTGACGGAATTTATTATTTGCGGTTATCTGATGGCGTACAAACGTGGTATTCAGAAATGTTTACCGTCGTACAAGATGTTTCCGGGTACCTTAAAATTGAATGGTGGGACATGGAAAATTTGGTATTTGATGCCGGACAAATAGTATATAAAAACCCGGATTTCAAAAATACGTTGTACCTTTGTACAGAGTTGGGGAAACCGGATTATGAATTTGAAGAGGACGGCGAAGAACGGGACGGGTATTTTTTCCCGGAAAAACAAATATCAGTCAAAACGTTTAAATGTACAATATTGGCACCGGAGTTCCTTTGCGACGTTATGCGTTTTATTCGTATGGCTGATTACATACATATAACTGACAAGTACGGCAGGGAATACGATTGCGACACGTTTTTAATTACCCCGAAATGGCAAACGCAGGGGAATTTGGCGAGCGTGGAAATTGAGTTTAAAACAAATACCGTCGTTAAGAAAATAGGACGTGGGTATATTACAACAGCAAACAAAGGAGATTTTAACGGCGATTTCAATAATGATTTCAAGAACAATTAAATTAATTAGATTATGGGAAATTACGAACAATTAAAACAAGCGGTTTCCGATGTTATTAAAACAAACGGGAATCAAGAAATTACCGGGGCAATATTGCAAAATACTTTATTGACTATTATTTCAACGGTAGGTAATAACGCAACATTTGCAGGAATAGCAACGCCCGATACAAATCCAAGTACACCCGATGAAAATGTATTTTATTTTGCTACCACTAAAGGACAATATGTTAATTTTGGAGGAATTGAAGTAAATAATGAAGCTGTAATTCTGCAAAATAAAAATAACACATGGAAAAAAAAAGCAACCGGGATTGCATTAGCTTTAAATGTTGATAAACTTTCAAGACAATTATATTACAATGATGTTTATTTAGCAAACAAAAAAGAATTTAGGAACTTATTTTCATATACACCGTTAGAACCAACTTTGATAGAAGAAAATAAATTAATACGTTCAAATGGGGAATTAGAAGAAAATGACGAATCGTTAAAAAATGCTTATAATGTTGCATATTTTGATGTGTTAGAAAATAATAAATATTATATATCATGCCCAATAGGAGGACAATATGATAATATAATGTTTTTATCATTTATTGAAGAAAACGGCTCAATAATATTTTCAGAATGTAACGCAGAAAACACAAGTTTAAAAGAATTTGTTTTTACTGCAAAAAAGAGTGGAAAACTAAGGATATGTTATCGTAATTTTGATAATTTATTAGTATATAAAGATGTACAAATAAACAATAAAAACTTCGTATGGTATGATACGCAAACAGAGTTTGACATATATAATATATTTGGCTATAAGGGACGAGCATATAATTCAATAGTTGATATTAAATTTTATAATTGTGATAGTAACGAAAAAAGAGCATTGTATGTTGTTTGGAATGGCAGACAAAAAGACAATACATTTAACATACGTACAAGCGTTTTAAAAAATGATGTATGGGAAGTTGAATTTGAATACAAAGTAAATGATGTAAACATAATTAATCCGAAGGGAAATGCTATATTTGATGTTGAAATAAGAAATGGTATAAAGAAATGTATTATAACATTTAATTCAGCATACATTAATAAGATTGATGGCGGTCAAATAGTAGATAATATAAACGCTAATCCACTATTAATATTTTCCAAAAATTGTTACGTAGAAAACGGGTTATGGTACAAAGAATTTGGGCGTGTTTCATTTCCAATAAAAGGGTTTGTAAGTTCAAATAAAAACGAATTTATAAATCAAGCGGGCTACCATACTTCAAATTTTATAGAAGTAAAAAAAGGGAATATTATTTTATCATATACTTATGGTTCTGTAAATGTGTATGCAATTTCACTATATGATGAAAATAAAAATTTTATAAAAGGCTTTTTGCCTAGTTCTACAATTCCGAAAGTAATGGGCATTAATTATTATATAGTTGACGACGATAATGTAAAATTTGCCCGTGCCACAACAAATGATACCGTATTAGATTTGTCATATCTTATTATTAGTGATAGGATGCCAATTGAGGTATTTAATTTCACTAAAAATAATGGTAATGGTTTAACAAAAAATTATCTATTAAAAAAAGAACGTCATTCTGTAAACTTTTCTTTTGATGATGGGGTTGCAAATGATACATTAGTAAAAAGTGTGTTTGATGAAAAAGGAATTAAATGTGGATTTGCGCCAATAACTGCAAATAATAGATATATAGAATATTATAAAGAGGGTTTTGAAATATTGGCACACGGTACAACTCCATTAAATAACGCAACAGAAGAACAAGCAAAAACGGCTTTTATTAAAGGTAAAAAAATTGTTGAAAATATGGGAATAATATGTAATGGTTGGGTAACCCCGTCTTCGCAATTAAAAGAAGATTTACACCCATTGGTATATGATTATTTTGATTATGGTTTTACTACTTATAAAGGTAATATAACAGAAGGACAAGTTCAAACGCAAAATTTAAAATCGTATGATTTATGGCGTATTAGTTTAGCAACATTAAAAGATAATTTAACAATTATAGATGATGCGGTTTCGCAAAACGGGGTTGTTTCCGTTTATGCCCATAGTTTTGAAATAGACGATTTGTGGACAATACAAGATTTGGAAAATGTTATAGGCTATATAAAAGCAAGAACAGAGATATTAATCCCATATGAAAGTTATATAAAACTTTTTTCAATAAGACACAATGAACAATAATAAGTTATATGGAAAGAATATTTAATTGGGGACAATGGCGTATAATCGCCGTTTCAACGGTTAGCCCGTTATTTGGTTATTTAACACCGACAAAAGGTTTTGTTTATGCGTTAGTAGTAATGTTTGCGTTCAATATTTGGGCGGGAATGAGGGCGGACGGCGTGGCGATTGTGCGATGCAAAAACTTTTCGTTCCGGAAATTTAAAAACGCATTGTGCGAATTGCTTTTGTATCTGTTCATTGTGGAGGCGATTTTTACCATTATGAAAAATTGCGGCGACGACCAAGCGGCAATTGTAGTTGTTAAATCGCTTACTTATGTGTTTATGTACGTGTATTTGCAAAATGCGTTCCGCAATCTGATTATTGCGTACCCCCGGAATTTGGCGTTACGTATTATTTACCATGTTATCCGTTTGGAGTTTACAAGGGCTTTGCCGTCGCATTTGCAACCGATAATTGACAGATTGGAAAAAGAATTTGGGGACGACCCCGACAAAAACAATAAAAAGAAAGGAGAAAACGAAAATGAGTAAAGTTGTAATTCTTGATGGAGGTCACGGCGTGGATTGTGCCGGGAAACGTTCCCCCATTTGGGGGGACGGTTCCCAATTGTTAGAATGGGAGTTTAACCGTGATATTGTACGCCGTATTGCGGCGATGTTGAAAGCGGAGGGAATAAAGTTTGAAATTTTGGTACCGGAGGACAACGACGTATCATTACCGGAACGTTGCCGACGTGCAAACGTTATCCATGCAGATTGCGGCAACAACGCCGTTTTGTTTAGCGTTCACGGGAACGCCGGAGGCGGCACCGGGTGGGAATGTTATACAAGCGTAGGACAAACGAAAGCGGATGCAATCGCAACCGTTCTTTGTAAGGAGGCGGAAAAAGAGTTTGCCCCGGATGGTTGGAAAATGCGTTTTGATTATGTGGACGGCGACCCGGACAAAGAAAGCCAATTTTATATTCTGAAACATACTGTTTGCCCGGCGGTATTATCTGAAAATTTCTTTTTTGATAATGAAAAGGATTGCCGTTTTATGATGAGCGACGACGGAAAAGAAAGGATTGCAAAGGTACATTTTGAAGCAATAAAGAAAATTGTATGAAAAAGTATTTGATTTGGGCGGCAATTGCGATGGTAGTTGCCGCCGTTGCAACAATATGGGTGCAACGAACGAAAATTGAAAAATTGACGGACGAACGGAACAGATACCGGGGAAATACAGAAACATTGTTGCAGGACGTCGAAACGTACAAAACAAAGGATAGTTTGAACGCCGCCAAAGTTGGGGTTTTGGAGCTGAAATTGTCAGAGTTTGAAAAATACCGGGCGAGCGATGCGGAGTTGATAAAGACGTTGCAGACAAAGAACCGGGAGTTGGAAGCCGTTACAACGGCACAAATGGAAACAATAACCAAATTGCGGGGAACCGTCCGGGACAGCATTGTATATTTGCCCGGAGATACGACAACAATTGTTCTGAAATGCGTTGATATTTCCGACCCGTGGTTTTCATTAAAAGGATGCACGACGCCGGACGGGGAGTTTACCGGGACATTTGTAAACCGTGACAGCATTTTAGTTGCTGCAACCGTACAATATAAACGGTTTTTGGGGTTCCTTTGGAAAACCAAGAAAATAAAGAACCGGGAAATTGATGTTATCAGCAGGAACCCGCATACAAAAATAATGGGGGTTGAATATATAGAGATAGAAAAATAACTATCTTTGTATCGAATTACATTTGACCACATAATTAGAGATTGTTTTCAAGGATTAGCCGGGTTTGCCCCGGCTTTTTTCGTTTTGCCCATTTTTAGCCCCGTAGCGGGCTTTTTTTATTCCGGTGGATAAATTATATATCTGAGCAAAGAAAGTGGCTTAAATCGAAAATTCGCCAAAAATAACTATCTTTTGAACCAAAAGAAAAATTTTTTATGCGTTTTGCTCAAAATAAAAAGAAATTCTTTTGGTAATTAAAATAAAGGTTGTATATTTGCATTGTCAAACAACAACGACGGGGCGTTTTCCCCGAACATTAAAAGAAAAATCAAAATGGCAACAACAATTTACAACGGTTTGGAATATTCAACAAAATCAATCAATCGCAATTTACGTATCAAGGTTAACGGAATAGTTGACGGAAAAAAGATAAATAAATTGGTCGGCGTAAAAGGATTGATTGAATTGATTGGCGTTGGAATGGCAAACAAAATGTTGCGCCGTGCGTTCAATGGAAAGGACGACAAAACCGTATGTAAATTGCGTCGTGGTATCAAAATTTCATTCTACATTAAATAATATCCGACCGGGCGGGTTCCCGGAATAAATTCAAATGAATATGGAAAAGAAAAGAACTATTGCAACAGACATTGCAAAATTAGATGATTTAGACATCGAGATAAAAAACGAATTGTTGGAACAGCGCAAAGAACTTTGTTCAAAATGGAAACAAAACAGCGCATACGACATTTGTTTTACTAATACAGACGGAACACGTTATTTCAAAGCAAAGCGGGTTGTTTTATCATGGAATGACGACAAAGGTCATTATATGCCATTCGGGGGCGGTACATATTGGCAAATAAGATATGGTAAAATAAAATGGACAACCGAAAAAAATCAAATTGGCGGTACGGTTTATGTATGGGTTCAATCACGGGAAACGTTTTCAAAATCTGCAAATGGTACGGTTATACCAAATGAAGTAAAAACAAAGAAAGAAGTTTTGGAAATAGCAAAGCAAATCGGAACGTTAGTAATATAAGACAGCCGGGCAAAATGCCCGGTTTTATTTTTGCCCCAAATTAGCCCCGTAACGGCGTTTTTATTTCAAATTGGATAAATTACACGTCCGGCTGTAAAAAAGTCGCTTAAATCGAAAATTCCGGGAAAATAATTTTTAAAACAGCCAAAGAAAATATTTTTGCTTTGCTTTGATAAAATAAAAAGAAATATTTTTGGCAATTAAAAATAAATACATATCTTTGCAGTGTTGAAAGTTCAACGCACCGACCGGGCGAGTTCCCGGAACCAAATACAAATTCGTATGAGTTCAGAAAAAAGAAACAAGTTAAGCGAGATTTTCAAATTGGCGTGGCAGTTCGTAAAACGCAATGGTTATAAACTTTCAGAGGCTTTAAAATGTGCATGGTTGAACATTAAGTTGAAAGCCGAAATGAAAAAACGAATTGTAAAATTCTACTTTCAGAAAATAGACGGTTCATTGCGTGAGGCATACGGAACCACAAACCCGGAAACAATCCCGGCAACAACCGGAACCCGGAAACCCGCCGACACGGTACAAACGTATTTCGATACAGAAAAGCAGGAATACAGGTGTTTCAAAAAAGCTAATTTAATTCGTATTGCATAATCAACGCCGGGGATTTCCCCGGCAAAAAAACAAATGATATGAAAACAATAAACAACATTGATGATTTAAGCGAAAGCGCAATTAATAAACTTTATTCATTTAGAAATTGGGCTGATAAAATGTCCGAAAAATGCCCGGAGGACGGAAAAGAATTGCAATGTGGCACAAATTTACATTGGTTGTTTTCTCAAATTTCCGCCTCAATTGAATGTATATTGCAGGATTTATAAATTATTTGTTATGAGATACGCATTAAGAAAGCAGGATAAAATAAAAGCAGTATTGGGCAATGAATATTTGGAAAACAATATTCTGCAAAGCCTAAATAAATACTTTGAAAACAGCGACAACGACCGGATATATTCAGACATTGAACCGGACGGGTACGTTACGGATTACGGCAACAAATACCCATTGTTGAGGATAAACGACGTTGCAAACAGCGACGCAATGTTAGAATTTGCCGTTATGGGGCAAATGTACGATGTATTGAATTTGTCTTATGTTGGTAGAATGAAAGGTTAAAATATGGACGTGATAATATTAATTTTCTTTGTATTATTAATTGCAACCCTATTATTGGGTATATGGCAAATAAAGAACCCTAAATTAAAAACCGCTGATGATTTAAGCGACGATTTGTGTTTATATTGTCCTTTGGATGATGACGAAAAAGGAACCCACGGCGTCCCAAATGGATATATAAGTTGTGAGGGGCGTTATTGCCAAGAAGCGTATGAAATGTATATTGAGGAATGGACGGAATAACAAATTGTATGGAAAGTATAATAATAAAAAAAATTGAAATGATGTTGGAACTACCTTTGCACGAAAGACAAAAAGCGTATTTCCAAGACTTATTAAACGCCGCAAAGCCCGTTAAAATAGTTCCGGCGGCTGATGTATTGGAGGATTACGAATTGGACTACATACGGCACGTAATTAAGCCAAAGCCGAAAGAATGTTATCGAAATTCCCATTTACTTTGCGAGGCGTTCCCGGAACGGATTCTTTATTGTGAGGGAAAAACAAACGTCCCAATACCGATTGACCATGCGTTTAACAAGGTCGGCGACGCATATATTGACATAACATTTGAATTTGCGTTGCATGAAAACCCGTCAATATATGAGTACGTAACATTTGGAGAGTACGACGCAAAGACCATACGAAAAGCAGTATTGGAAACCGGATATTACGGCGAAATTTACAAATGGTTGTATTATCAGAGTAAGAAATAAAAAGCCCCCCGGCGTCATAAATCAATATGCACCGGGGGAATTTTACGCAGTAACCGAGAGCGATATTTGGTTGATGCGGTACCACAAAAATATATTGTTTGCCGTAAATTGCAAAACAACCCGCAAAAATAAATTTGAAATAAAAGTATTTATTTTTGGTAATTAAAGAAATATTTGTACCTTTGCATTGAAGTTAAGCCCACGCACGGGGATAGTGCGAAATAATATGAATATCAGAAAAGACAAAGAATTGAACATTTTGGCGAAAGCATCCGGAAAGAAAGCAACAGAAGTTGAAACAATCATTGTAAACCAATTAATCCAAAAGGAAATGATACAAGACGACCCGGAATTTTGGGGATGCACTTTGTTTGATAGTATCGAACGTAACGTTCCGGCTTCTGATGTTGTCGGCATTATCAAATCAACCGGAATTTCGGTTGTACGTTCCGAACATTTGGACGCATTTCTGAATTTGGTATTGGTCGGAAAAGGAGATTGCCCGGTATGTGGCGGAGAAATGGAAGTTACCGACGCCGATTATAAATGTTGCGGCGGCGATGGATATTTAACCCCGTATGAATACGAACCGATATTTGAGGAAAAAACCTGCAAACATTGCGGGCATGTAGAGTAATAACCATAAAAATAAAACAATATGAAATTGAGAGTAAATGAAGCAATCGCCCGTTCCGAGGCGAACGGAAAAAAGGTATTGAAAAAGGATATTGCAGCCCGTTTATTTGAGGGCGCAAGCGAAAGCGCACAGCAGGTAAATATGACAAATCTTTGCAACGGGACAACCAAAAGGATTGTTCCGGAATGGGTAGTAATAATTTGCGAAATGTGCGGTTGTTCCGCCGATTATCTGTTTGGATTGGAGGATTAAGAAATGAAAAGGATAGTTGAAAGAATAGAGAAAATGACCGACGTTGTTTTTTCTGACGAATGGCAAAACAAGTTCTTTACATGGTCGTTCGGCATAATGTGCGCAATTTGCTTTATTGCCGGATTTTGGAATTATGCCCATTTTCTATTTGCCGGAATGTTTGGGGTTGCAACATATATGACATATAACGAAAAAAAATAATAATATGAGAGCGGAAAAAAAACAGCCGGAAACGGTAAAAGAAATGGTTGGCGCATTGCAAGGCGCAACAAATGCGATGGGAGATTTGGCAAAATCAATGGGGCAATTGCCCGCCGATAAATTCCCGGAAATAAACGATGAACAACAGATTGTCCC
>ENA-OOXY01000391-OOXY01000391.1-human-gut-metagenome-genome-assembly--contig:-NODE-391-length-42952-cov-3.804695_pt1 | contig 42952 bp, 53 predicted proteins | sample MGYA00241593_ERZ501355 | MGnify/ENA primary metagenome ERZ501355 (study PRJEB25962, sample SAMEA2042739) | human gut metagenome | biome: human gut; feature: human-associated habitat; material: faeces... | reverse complement strand
CGCCGGTATCGGCGTCATGGTTATTCCCACGACCGCCAGCAACCGTCCCGGCCTCAACTACGATATCGTGGTTCCGCCGTCTGTTGACGCTGTTGATGACTCCTTCGCGGGCATCGTCGTGCGCAACCAGTTCATGCGCACCAATACCAAGGGTCAGGCGTGCTACAACTTTGAAGACATGGCGAACTACGCCCGTCGTGATCGCGCTGGCGCTCGCATCTGGGTTCAGCTCGAAAAAGGCACAGCCACCTTTGGGAGCCCTGTTTACTGGATCGTGCGGGACACTGCGAGTCACGGCCTCAAGATCGGCGCGTTCTCCGCTGAAGCGATCAACGGCACTGTAACTCCCACCCCTGCCGTGCTGACTGGCGGCACGATGGTGATCAACGCTGTTAAGGCCGTTAGCAACGGCGGCTTTGACATCACCATTGGCGGAACGCCTTATAAGCTCTCTGACATGGACTTCTCGTCCGCAGCCACCGTCTCGGATGTGGCCTCTGTGGTTGGTACAGCCCTTACCACTGTCTCGGCTCATGCTACCGTCAAGGTGGCGGGCAATGGCATTGCCGTTACCTCTACCGACACTGGCACGGCTGCTACTATTACGTATGCATCCGTTCCGACTGCTGAAGGAAGCTATGTGGACGCCTCCACTGTTCTCGCTCTCACGGCGGCGGCTGGTGCCACGATGGTTCAGGGTTCGGCGGGCCTCGCAGAAGACACCGTTCTTCTGTCCGGAGCGCGCTTCCTTGGAACGTTTACCGCAGGTGAAGCTCCCTGCAACAACATCGCTCTCGTTGAGCTTCTGTAAGGAGAACCCTGATGAAAAACCGTTTCAGAAACGCGGCTCCTACGAGCGGAGCGGCGTGCAATGTCACCGCCGCTGATATCGCCTTTGAACTGACTACCCAACTGGATGGTCAGTTCTATGACGTGCTGTACCCTGATCGTGAATGGTACAACATCGTGCTCGAAGAGCAGATCTACAGCGATATCAACCCCGGCGCTACTTCCTACGCCTACATGAGCCGCAACCGTCCCGGTGCGGCGGCCTTCATTGGTCACGGCCCGAACAACGACATCCCGATGGTTGGTCAGTCCATGGGCGCGGTTCAGGTGCCTATCGCTTATGCGGCTGTGGGCGCTGAAGTCACCAATGAAGACGCTCGCCAGTACAGCTTCGGCGTGAACGGCAACCTTGCTCAGGATCTTGGTGGCGCTATGCGCGAAGCGTGCGACAACCTGATGGAACTGAGCATCATCTTCGGAACCCCGGATCTTGGCTTTAACGGCTGGATCAACTATCCCGGCCTTACGGTCATGACCCCCGAAGCGTCTTCGGCGGTTCCGGCTTCGACAAAATGGGAAGACAAGAACGGCGTGGAAATTGTTCGCGACGTGAACTCCGCCCTGAACTTCCTGTGGCAGAACAGCCGTACGATCTTCAAGCCGACCACGATCTTCCTGCCCCTGAAGCAGTTCGCACAGATCACGAACATGCCGATGGTCATTGGCGCCACTTCGTCCTCCAGTGGCACTGGCATCGCCGTAAACGTCATCGACTACCTCGTGACCAACAACGTCATGTATCGCGTTACTGGTCGCGAGCTGGAGATCATCCCGTCTCGTTACCTTGAAGGCGCTGGCGTTGGCGGAACCGATCGCATGGTCATCATGGATCGCCGCAAAGAAAACCAGATCCTCCCGTTCCCGTTGCCCTACCAGTTGAGCGAGCCTCAGCCGAAGCCGCTTGCCGTTGCGTGGTACGCTGAAAACAAGTTCGGCTCTTACCATGTCCGCCAGCAGGGTTCCATGGCTTACGTGGACGGCATCTAAGCCCGACAGCCGCGTGGGAGGGCATTAACCTCCGGATGTCTTCCCACGCATTTAAACAGGAGACGCGAAATGATCATTGGAAACCGTTCTGATACTCCCCGCACCATTTGCATCAGGGAGAAACACTACTTGATTCCCCCTATGGGAATCCTTACCCTTCCTGATGATGCCGCCACTGTGGAAGCAGTGAAGGCCATCAAGGAAACCCAGACCATTAAGCGGCTTATGGACATGAACATTCTCGTGTTCAACGAGAAGGTTAATCCGTATGTTGCCCCCACTCAGGTGAAAGGTCCCACTCCTCCTCCGGAGCTTTTGGCTGAACCCGAAAATGAACGGGTTAAGCGCGAAAAGCCGCGCAAGACGAAAGAAACGATGCGAGTCTAATATGCCGTGCGCTAATAAGCCTATCCCTATGGACGGACTTGTCACATGCATCGATTCGACTATGACGTTCAATGTGACAAAGTTCGATGAAGTATATCCCGAATTTGCTAAATTGCCAGTTAACGTCGTATTTAGCTACGGACTGGTCAGCATCAACTTATTACGGGAATGTTCGTTTGGAACCATGTTCCAGTATGCCGTGGGGCTGCTTACTGCGCATCGTCTGGCCTCCACATATGACCTGAGTCAGACTTATTCTGACGAGGGAAAGAAGGATTTGTCTTCCACTGAAGTGGGTACCAACATTTCAGCGTCTACGGGGTCATTGTCGCAAGGCTCAACCCCGTTGGCGTTGATTATGGGCGATGATCCGTTTGTTTCTGACCTTGCTCGCACGAGCTATGGGCTGGAGCTTTTGGCGCTTATTCGTACATGGATACCGGGAGCAGACCTTGTTAGTGGGAGACCCATTGGTCGTTTCCTGTACTCGTTGCAATGGCCTCCAGTGAACTCTGGGTACTGATCATGAAGACTGTGTTCACCATACAGCACACCCCTGCAAAGACTGCTGAAGCTCTTCAAAGGATCAAGGCCACCTTGGATAAGGCCGCCAAGAAAGAGGTCGCTGTAGGTTATCCAGTGGACGTGTCTGGCTTGGGTGTTCCTGAACCTAACTATGACGACGAAGCCTCTATCATTGAGGTGGCGCTAAAGAACAATTATGGTCTTGGTGTTCCTCGTCGCGCTTTCATGGACTTAGCTTCCAAGAGCATGGAAGACACGTTCATAAAGGTGATGTCTGAGCTGGGACCTCCGTTAATGAACGGAGAGGCTGATATTGAAAAGGTTCTGGACGTAGCTGGGTTGCTTGCGGAGGATGACGTTAGAAACGCCATTCGTGAAGGCAATTGGCGTCCCAACTCCAAAGCCACCATTGAGCGCAAAGGTTCTGATGTTCCTTTGATCGACACTGGAACAATGGTGAACAGAGTAACTCATAGGGTGAGGGATAGATGACCGTAATTCCTATGAATTTTAATCGCGTCACAGACGCCTTTTCCAAGCAAGTGCAGGTTGTGCATTGCATTGGTAGGCATGTAGACGGGGTGTGGGAAGAAGAGGAAATTGGAGACCCCGAGCCATTGAGAGCCATTGTTTTAGCTCTTACCATCGAACAGCTTGAATATTACGCTGACGGCAATTCATCGTCTGGCGGAATATCAGTGACAACTGAGAAGGAGCTTTTCTTCTCGGATGCCAAAGAAGACGGACTTGAATATCGTCAGGATTATGTGCTCTATAAAGGGTACAGGTTCAAAGTGCGCGGCACTGGTTTCATGATGGGAAACACCAATAAACACATTTATCATTGTGTCAGGTACTTCACATGAGCGATGTTATACAGCTTACGCCTCAAATGGTCAACAAGCTCCTTAAGGACTATTTTGACCTCTTTTTCGGCTGGGAACCCGACCCTGATCGAGTTCTGGTAGAGACGCAAGCTGGTACGCGTCCTCCCAAAGGTTTGTACATGACCTTGTGGTGGAGGAACATTGAAGTTATGAGACAAGACCCCGGCGGTATTTTGGTGGACACGCCAGAAGGCACAATGGAGAGCCTTATAAATCTGTCCTTATGTGAGGTGCAGGTTACACTCAGGGGACCAAACGCTTTAGAGGCAGCTGTCAATGCTCGTTTGTCTCTTGGCTCTTCAGCGAGAGCCTTTGATTTGTGGAAACTGCTAGGCTATTCGGGCACAAGTGGGATTCAAGACCTCAGCGCGTACTACAATGGCGCTATTCAGCCCAGAGCCTTTTTCAATTTTTACTTTTATGCCCTCTTTAACAGAGAGTACCCTGCGGGCTACTTTGATAAGTCAAAGTGGAACGTAAATGGTCATATAATCACAATCCCTGGAGAGAAGCCGATATGCCCGTAGTGACTTGCGCTAAGACGAGTCTTCCTCGTTCCCTTGACGTTCCTATTTCGCTGTCTCGCTCCGTGGCCGAAACTGCTACGGACATGACTATGCTCTGCTTCGTGACCCCCGGAGTGGACTTCCCGACTGATAACAACCGTGTCCAGTTCTTCTCGACCTTTGACGCTGTTCAAGCGGCTGTTCCTGAGAACTCTGAAGCTTTGTTCGCGGCTCAGGCGTTCTTTAACCGTTCTGATCGGCCTCAGACCATGTGCATTGGAGCCGTGTTCGTTGATCCCACTCACGGCACGCTTACGGGCGGAAATGTGGATCTTACGAGCCTCGCCAATGTTTCCAACGGCGGTTTCAATATCGTCATTGGCGATACCGAAAAAGCCATCAGCGGCCTTACTTTTGACTCCACCCCGACAATGAACGAGGTTGTCACTGCCCTTAATGCGGCTATGGCTTCCTCTGCCACTGTGACAGCGGAGGGCAACGCGCTTAACGTGATCACCACTGCTACTGGCGATGGAGCCGATATTGGTTTTGCCACTTCTCCTGCGAACTTTACCAATATCAATACGCTCATCAGCGCCACCGCTGCCACCGGAGCGACCCTGACTCAGGGCGGAACGGTCACTGTAAACACCCCTGCGCAGTTGAACTCGGGGATACTGGACAGCGCCGCTCTTACTGCCCTTGAGAACATTTCTGACGGGTCTTTCGACATCACGATTAACGGCGATGCCGTGCAGGTTCGTGACTTCGCGACTGGAGCGGATGTCACGTTGGAAGCCCTCGGAACGACTCTGGGAGAAAAGCTCACGGGCAAGGCCACTGTCGTTGCTGATACGACCAACAACATGCTCGTAATCCGTACCGTGGTTGAAGGTACGGGAACGACCATTGATTACGCGACTACCGCAAGTCCCGCCGTTGGCACGGACATTTCGGCCCTGCTGAAGCTCACCATGAGCACGGCAACGGCAACGACAAAGGTCAATAGAAGAACCGATGAAAACGAAGCTCCTGCCAAGCTCACCACGGGAACGTTTACTCCTTCGGCGCTTGCTGAAATTAAGGATGGAGCGTTTGCCATTACGGTGAATAACGTTCAGCAGAGCGTATACGATCTGGACTTCACTGGTTTTGGTCCCGACATTACCGTAATGAACATCGTTTCTGTCCTTTCTTCGGCGTTCGGTTCCAAGCTCAGCATTTCTGTAACAGACCCCGGCGTTATCGTGTTTTCCACCCCTGCATCGGGAGAAGGCAATACGCTGTCCTATGGGCTTCCTGCTCCCAGTGTTGTGGACCTTTCTGCCATCCTTGGTCTGTCTCAGGAAACGTATGATTCCAAGGCGAACGGGTACACCCCCGGCGGCCTTGTTTCCGAAGCGGCGCTTATTCAGACGGCGGCACGTTGCGCAGGGCGGAGCATCTTTGCGTGGACGCTTGACCGTCAGTACCGTGACACCCCTGACCAAAAGGCGTTCGCTGACTGGGCTGAAGCTCAGGATCAGGCATACTTCTCTGCCTGCACCAATAGCTCGCTGGCGTACAACACCGCTGACAGCACCAATATTGGCTTCTACGCCAATAACAAGGGCTACATCAAGACGTCTGTGTTTTATCACAACAATCCGCAGGTGTACCCTGACGTATCCTACGCGGCCTTGGCGCTGTCTGTCAACTACGCCCTTGAGAACTCCACCCTTACGATGAAGTTCAAACAGCTCACGGGCATTGAAACGGTGCCGCTCACTGAAACTCAGCTTTCGGCACTGGCCTCCCGCAGGATTAACACCTACGTATCGATGGGCAATTCGTCCTCTGTCGTGCGTGAAGGTGTCCAGTCTGCGGATTCTTGGTTCACTGACAGCCACGTGAACCTGTCCAACTATAAGGAAGAGCTCCAAGTGGAGGTCTTTAACGTCTTCATGCGTAACAAGAAGGTTCCGTATACCGCCGCTGGGCAGGATCTCCTTGTTTCCGCCGCGACCAAGATCAATTCCCGGTACACGAGAAACGGTACGTTTGCAGACCGTGAAGAAGAAACGACGGATAATGAAACCGGGTATACGACCCTTCCGGCCACCACGATCATTCCTGCCCCTATTTACAGCGCGACCACGTCTGAGCGAGCCAACCGAATTGCTCCGCCTATCTCGATCGTGGCCTATGAAGCGGGAGCTTTCCATTCCGTCGCCATTGACGTCACTGTTTACAACTAAGGAGCGCACTGATGCGTACTGTATACAATCAGGCATCAACCAGCCTCATTGTGGATGGCAATCCCATCTACGATCTGTTTGAAGGTACGTCCATCACGTATACGTGGGACGGCGGCGAAGTAGCCAAAACCCAAGGCACTGATGGGGCGGGCATCAATATCGCTACCAATCAGGGCTCTACCATGCAGTTCACCCTGAAGGAAACTTCTCGCTCCATTGCCTTCCTGAACAACTTGCGCCTTCGGCAGGAAAATGGCGGCCTTGGTGTGACTGTGGTTGCTCGCACGGGTGCGAACATCCTGCTCACCATGACCAATGCGTATATCGGTCGTCCCGGTCAGCTCGCCACTGGCGATAAGCAAATGGCTGGAATCCAGTTCACCCTCACCACGGCTGAGGACGACATGACCAACTTGTCTGTGGAGAGCTAAATGCGCGACATCAAAACCGGAATGGGTGACTTTGTTGTCAATGGTCGCACTTACAAGTTCGATCTGCTTCCTCCCATGGAAGCAATCGACTTTGGAAGTCGTGTTCTCAAGGCCGCGGGCGGTGCGCTCATTTCCGTTTGTGGTGAAGGTCCTACCGACTATAAAGGGATTGCTGAAGCGTTGTCCACGGTGGAACCTGCTGAACTCAGCTCCATCATGAAGGAAGCCCTTGGCAGGACGTATACTCCCGAGCAAGAACCCCTTCGTAATGAAGCGGTATTCAACTCGTGGTTTAACCGGAACCCGCAAGACCTTTTCACGGCGGGCGCTATGGCTGTGTTTGAGCAGGTAAGGGATTTTTTTCCCTTTGGGCAGAATACAGCCAAAATCGACTCCTCCCGGTAACGGTAGGAATCACAGTACCAGTTCCAGAGACCCATGCTGATGTGTTACTTGTCAATAGGCTCCTACGGCACAATCTTTGTACCTATAAAGAGCTTATTGACGGAACACTTTCACTGAAGGATGTGATCTTTCTGCTCAAATGCGCAGATTGGGAAGATTATGCCAACAGTTACGTAGCAGTTATGCAGGAAGACTAATATGGCTATTGTAGACGAACTTGTCACCGTACTGAAGACTGTCCTTGGTGACGGAACCGAAGAAGCAATCGACAACTATAAGAAGGGTGTCGACAGCGCTATTGGTGCCGCAAAGGAAGCTGCTCAGCAAGCTGGAGTATCCGGCAATGCGGCTCAGAAGCAGGGAGCAGCCATGAAGTCCGCTGGCAAGAGCGCGTCATCTGCCGGAATGGGCTTCCTTGCCTTGGCTGACTACGTAAAGAGCGCGGCGAAGCAATTCACCCTTGCGGCTGGAGCCGTTACGACGTTCATTGGCATAGCGATCAACAGCGCCGCTTCTCTTCAGACTGTGTCTGAAACTACCGGGGTGAGCACTGACAAGCTCCAAGAATGGGCTTACGCTGCGAACTCTGTTGGTGTTTCGGCAAGTGCCGTTCAAGGCGACCTTGCCAAGATGCAAAAGCAAGCTCAATGGACTGGTCGTTCTCTCGAATCATGGGCTGATTCCTTCAAGGGCATGAGCATCCCCACGGCTAATATGTGGGGCGAAGCTCTTGGCATTTCACCCGACACTGTCCGACTCTTAAGAGAGGGCAAGGATGGGATTGCCGCGCTCAAGAAGGAAGCCCATGATGTCGGGGCTGTTATCTCCCCTGAAGACATTAAACGAGCCGCTCAGTTAAAGACTAGCGTAATGACCCTCACTACCCAGATGAGGGCATTTGGCACGTCTCTTGCTATCGGAACCATTCCTATGATCGAAAAGCTCACTAAGAGCTTTAGAGAATGGATTGGTACCAATAAAGAATGGATAACAACCAACATTTCCCGTTTTCTTGAAAACCTCGGACGCGTATTCAATGAGCTTTGGAATGACGGCAAGAAGCTCATTGATTGGTTCTCTGACGCGCTCGGTCCGGTAGGGGACTTTGGAAAGAAGATCTGGGAAGCAACAGACTGGGCTAAACTGCTTAAGGGAGCCGTTGTTCTTTTGGCGGCGGCGTTTGCCCCTGCCATTGCCACGATTACAGGCGTATCCGTCGCGATTATAGCGGTCAGCGCCGCTATCGAAGACTTCATTGGCTTCATGGAGGGAAAGGATTCGCTCATAGGCCGTTTTGTAGACGCCTTCACTGAGCGCTTTCCTAACCTTGCGGCACTGCTCAAGGATGTTGTTGTAGGCGCGTTCAACCTTGGCAAACAGGCAATAAGCGGCTTGTGGGAGTTGCTTAAGACCATTGCCAGCGGTATCGGCGGAGTCATTGGAGCGATCGTTGGAGGACTCGATAAAGCCATTGGCAAAATGCGAGAGTTCTTTGGACTGAAGGACTTGAATAAGGATGAAGATACCAAAGACGAATCTTCTTCTGAAGTTGTCGATAAGTCCAATAGAAGACCCTATAACGGAGGTCATGTTCCTTCTGAGTATAGTTGGAACGAGCAAGCTCAATATCCACAGGCTAAAGATTCCTCTGTTAAGCTATTTAATGAGAGGGAGCAACCTTCATATTGGCAGGGAAGAAGCTACGCTCCTTTAAATAAGACGCCAGTTTCAGCTGAGCTTAACAGCTCTAGTTCAAAAGAACAGCTTTCCGCAGCCGGGAAGGAACTGGCACGAAATGCTACAGCCATGCGTTACGCTACTCCTCAAGCCTCAGGAAAGGATCCTTTCATATTTCCTCGTCAAGAACAGCGTCCTGGAAACGTAACCAATAAGAATCAGGCTAATCAGACCACATTGAACTCCAATGTTAAGATTGAAGTTGCTGATCCTTCACAGGTTGGTCCGACGTTAGAGAGTCTCCAAAGAACGTACCCAGACGCTCAGATCAACAATCCCGGAACTTATGGACCCAGTGTAGGCTAGTAGTATGCGAGCAGACAACTACGAGGCGACGACCTCATTCACGAATAGCGACACTGGAATCGTGCGTCAAGGCTCCGTAGTAGCTGGAATATCCGTCTCTGTGAAGGAAGCTGAAAGCCATAGCTTTACTTCTCAGATGACGGATATCCCCTTGGAGTCTGGCGCAGTTGTTTCTGATCACGTAATCAGACAGCCGGATACGCTATCTGTCTCCATCGCTATGACTAACACGAGTGAAAATGGAGACAACTATTCAGCCTTCGATCAGTTTTACGACATGTTGGAAACCCGTGAACCCGTTGAAGTAATAACGGAACACTGGGCATATACTAACATGGTGCTAATCGGATTCACGCCTAACCATTCGGCTCCTTATCGAGGGGCGTATACCGCAGAGTGCTCATTCAAAAAGGCTAATATGGTCACGCTTAACGTCGTTGGCAAGTCTTCTGGCAAGCTGAAAGGTGGAGCAAAGAAGACAGGAAGTGGAGCAGTTAATGCGGGAAAAGTCAGTAACACTGACATGAATAACTCTCAGAAGACTCAGGCCGCCGCATGGTACGACACTATCACAGGGAAATAAACAATGGCCGCGATTGAGCTACCTCTCACTTCAGACGGTGAGCGTCGTTTCGTCACTGAGATAGATGGCGTAAGTTATACGTTCAGAACAACGTATGTCATAGGTCAAAACAATCATTGGCTGCTGGACATTTACGATGAGGACGAAAATCCCATTGTATACGGCATTAATATTGTGACCGGGTCATTAAATCTCTTAAAGGGCTACGGCAACGTATTTGATGGGGTTCACCTACTGGCTATTCCTTTTTATAATGAGGATCCTTCCGGTCCCGAGGCGCTTGGAACCGTTTTAAAGGTGTTCTGGTTCACCCCTGATGAGCCCTTTCCGTATAGCCTTGGCGATCCTCTTATTGACATCGACAAACTCCTTAACCTATACGAATAAGCTATGGCAGAAAGCGAAAACAGACCTTGGCTGCGCAAGATACGAGTCACATTGGGACCGTTAGCCGAGTGGCAGAATAAGACATCGGGATCCACTGTTCAGTTCTTGAGCGACGGCACCATGTCTGGTCTTCGCGTTACAGCCAATATACAAAAGACCTTGATGGGTCTTCCTTCCCCGTCAACCGTTAAAGTGTACAACCTTTCTTCCGATACAAGGAACGCAGTAAAGAAGGGCTTAACGAAGCTCACATTGGAAGCGGGATGGAACAATACCGATCTTGCCGCCATCTTTAAAGGTTCTGTCATGAACGTACAGAGCGAGCGCTCTGGAGCTGATGTTGTCACGTCCTTCCTTGTTTTGCCGGGTTTTGGCGCGCTTGCTATGGGTGCTTCCAGCGCAACCTTTGGTCCAGGAACGTCAGTAGCCGCCGCCGCTGAACAGCTTGGCAAGGACTTGCCGGGGATCACTGTAAACAAAGACAGTTTTCAAGGCGTAGAAGGGAACATTGGAGGAAAGGGCTGGAGCTACGCAGGAACGACAAAGGACGGCTTGACAAGGCTGTCCGAGGAATACGGATTCTCTTGGTCTATTCAAGAGGGCTCTCTCAAGTGCATAGGCGACAAGTTTATGCTCGGAAGTTCCGTAGAGCTTAATGGCAAGAATGGGGGACTGATTAATATTTCTCCCGTGTTGTCTGGACCCTTGCAATGGGTTACTGGGGTTAAGATCAAAGCCCTGTACGTTCCTGGAATAACCGTTGGATCTTCAGTTAAAGTGACTAGTGATCTCAACAAGAGTCTTTCTGGCACTTATCGCGTTCACACGATTTCTATTGACATAGACGCATATTCGTCCACGTGGACCATGGATATTGAGAGCTACAAGCTAGGCGTTAAGGTGAAGTAATGGCTGACTACTCCCAAACCTCTCCAAACGAAGCCCAACGCTTGACTATTCAGCGTATGTTGGAGGCTATGGATATCGCCAAGCCTTGTGTTATCAGATCAGTCAATCCGGGGCCTCCGCTGAGGGTATCCGTTCAGCCTACTGAGCGCATGAAAATCACTATCGGGCAAGAGGTTAAGTATCTTCCAATGCCCGAGATAAACGATGTCCCTGTAATACTTCCTTGCGCTCAGAACGCGGGATTTCTTCTCACGTTGCCTCTCAAGCCGGGTGACACAGGCTTGCTTATCGTAGCCGACAAGGACATAACCAACTTCATGTCCTCTGGAGAAGTAAATGATCCACCTTTGGGTTCAGACCCTGAAATATCTAACGTTCGCAAAAGATCTATCACAGACGTAATTTTTATTCCCGGACTTTCCAGCGACCAAATAGCGATAGAAAGCTACAACACTGAGTGCATTGAGCTCAGAGATCTTCAGCGTAAGTCTTATATAAGCCTTGGTCCCGACGGCATTGTTATGACTGACGGTTCAGCAGTGTACGAAATGAAGGGCGGTTCTGTAAAGACAACTGCTCCAGGGACCGTAAACACTGAGGCTCAAGGTGCAGTGTCCATAGCTACGCCCTCCGCGTGCACGATTACAAGTTCCAACATGGAGCTTAGTGGTTCTGGCAATGTTATTCACGGTAATATCGAGCAGAAGGACGGAACTTTCACTGACGGCAACGGAAAGAATTCTTCTAGTCATAGTCATACAGGCGTTGAGCCGGGTAGCGGTGAATCCGGACCGGTTGCATAAAAGAGGTTCCTAATGGCATGGGACTTTAAGCTCAATTCAGAATGGGATCTTGTTCCTGGAGAAGTTACAGGAGCAGATGAGATAATGCAGCGATTGAAGCTGCGTTTATTGCGAGAACTGGGAGAATGGTTCCTTGACACTTCCGTAGGACTGCCTTGGTATCAAGAAGGGCATGGCATACTGGGAACCAAACGAACGCGTGAAAACAGCGTCATGCTGCTTATTAGACGATGTGTAATGAGCACTGAAGGCGTTCGTTCCATTGAAAAGCTCACAACAATGTTCCTTCTCGGCAATCGCACTTTTTCCATATATATTCGCGTACTCCTGACTGACAATACAGTACAAGAGATCACTGTTCCTGTAGCAGAAGAAACTTATGGCGCTCGGGGAATAAATCATGGCTAATTCTGAATACGGCATGTTGCCACAAGGATTCGTTCCCAAGCGGCTTGTGGACATCAATAACGATCTGCTCGAACGCATACAGACCATCCAGGATCCTAAGACTGGAGATTATCCCTTTGAAAATGTGACTGGCGATACTATCGTCTCCCAGTTGGTAGGGATCTTCTCAAACGCACTTTCTGAATGTTGGGAAGCCGCGTACGACGCCAGCATACAGTTCAACCCTTTGTATAACACGGGGGCGGGACAGAGCGGAACCGTTCAGCTTAACGGTATCGTGCGCAAGCCGGGTAGCGCGACCATTATCACCTGCTTATGCAAAGGAACGGCAGGAACACTGATTCAACAAGGTTCTCTTGTTGGAGATCGACTTGGAACGTACAGTTTCGCCGCTATGTCCAACTTGGTCATTGGATCTAACGGAACAGTGAGCGGAAGGTTCCAGTGTACGGCTAAAGGAGCGTTTGACCCTGCGCTCGGTTCAATCGATACCATTCAAACCGCTACTGCGGGATGGTATTCTGTGAGTAACACCCGCACTGACTCAGTTGGTTCGAACGAAGAAACTGATGATGAGCTCAGGAAGCGTCAGCAGCTCTCCACCAGCCTTACCAGTTATCGTCAGATTGAGGCTATTTATGCGTCCATAGTGGCGGTGGATGGAGTCACGTATTGCAGATGTTACCAGAACGCTACTACTAACCCCCAAGACGAACGAGGAATTCCTTATAAGGAAGTGTCTGTAGTTGTCATTGGAGGAGAAAATGAAGCCATCGCGAACGCATTTTTTATGCGTGCGCCTGTAACTATCCAAGGCTACGGTAACACGATTGTTCCCTTAAAGGATCTTCAAGGGCATACATATAACATACGCTTTATGCGTCCTACTGAAGTTCCCATCTTTGTAAAAGTAGACATAAAAGTCACAGATTCTTTAGTTTTTCCCAGCAACTATGAAGAACTCATTAAGCAGAGCATAGTTGACTACTCTTTGTACGATATATCTTCAAACACAGGATTTCCCCCCGGAACTACTGTGGTTCGCACAAGGCTGTTTACGCCTATCAATGACGCGTGCGAGGGCTTTTCCATTGTAAATATGACCATTGGTCTTTCCTCTGAAAGCCAAGCCAAAGTAGATATTCCTATCGCGTGGAATGAAGCGTCTGTCTTTAAAGCGGATAATATCACTGTTACGCTGGTGGATTAGACATGGCAATGACTGAAAAGCTCAATGTAGACTTTTCCAAGGAGCGCGTTGATCTCGTAACTGAAGGCACTGGGCTTACTTTGTCTCAGTTCAGTAATTCGTGCGTACTTGGAAGATTCTTTGCCGCGTTCTTAGAAGAGAGTCAAGATCTCTTTGACGGAATTTTAGGCATGGAAAAAGGTCGAACGCTGTATGACGCCGTAAGCAGCAATCTGGACGCTCTTGGTCTTATAGTGGGAGAATCCAGGAATGTTTATCAGTACAGTGACCTTAATTACATGTGGTCTGACCGCAGCGCTCAAGGAACGGATAAAATTGAAGTGTGGGTAACTAACGCCTCACTATCTAATAAGATTGCGCCCAACGACGCAATGTACCGCATAAGGATACTTGGCAAGATCCTTAAGAACTTTACTCTCGCTGCTTCCGTTCCTGAAATTACAATGCTGGTTACAAATCTTTATGGATACAGCATCAGCTTTGTAAAGAAAGACGCGTTCACAGTTGATTTAATGGTGCCTAGCACTATTAGCACAACGGCGCTTTCGGCTATTACGAGATTTTATGATAATAAAATCGTTGAACGAGATTGCTACGTAAGCTATCCAGCTACACTGTCGGTTGAAGATATTATTTTTGCTCCGAGCAACTTCTTCTGTTCAGATCGAATGGGAGGACAGCAGTGTGATGCAGGTAGGGTAGGTATTTTCTCACATCAACATATCCCAGGATACTAAACATGGCGAACCAAGACAGAGTTAATTTTATTTGGGGCGAAAACGCGCTGACTACGATTCCGCCAGTCCCCGTCTCTGAGATCGCATATCGCGACACCACTCAGACCCCTGCACAAATGGCAGAAGGCCAGAAGTACGACACCATCTATAACTCAGCGCGATACAACCAGATGTTTTATCTGGTTACAGCGGTAGCCAAGACTCTTTGCGAAAACGGCATGATGCCGTTTCTCGCTGGACAAGCGTATGCTCATTACGCTCGCTGCATCTATACAGACGGCAAAATTTACGTTGCTCAGCGCGCTATTGCGGCAGACGAATCTCCTTTCCCGACTCCTGGGGATGAATCCAATGTGTGGCTTAAGGAAGGAGGAGGAGGAGGCAATCCTGCTGGTGCTGTTGTACCTTTTTGCAATGTTACTTTGGGAGGACCTGGAAACAGATATCCCATTTTTTGGGGCACTTCTGAATACGATCCCGGTTGGCTATTGTGTGATGGCGGAGGCGATGGGCTAGGAGGAACTGTTCCTAACTTGCGAGGGAGGTTCATCCTTGGTGTTACAAATATAAATGACATTGGTAACACTGGTGGTGGATATAGCGCCAATGTGACCGGGACAATTTCCTCTACGACTGCAGGAGGCACCGTCAGCTCGTCCACGACTGTCGCAGCAAACACGGGCAATCCTAACCAAGCCCTTAGTATTGCTGCCACTAACGTGGAGGCCAGCACTAATGCTGTGCAGCCCGCTACGTACACACAAGGCGCCACAATTAGCGAGTATACGATGCCTTATCATACTCACGTAGTATACGTGAAAATTGGGGCTAGTAACGGACAAAACTGGTTAGTGGGACAAGCGGGTAACCATGATTTGACTGACGCTACAGGGGGCGCAGGTGGATCACAGGCGCATAGTCACGGCGCTTACCAAGATGCGCATTCGCACTATTTGGTAGCAAACTCACATTCCCATACGCTTAACAACGCCGCTCATACCCACGGAATACCCGCTCTTACAGTAAACGCTCCTTCGTTTACTGGAACCGCACACACCCATACATTTACTGGCTCGGCTGCCGTAACAGCTCCTCCATACTACGCGTTGTGCTATTTTGTAAAACTTCCTGAATAGGAGCAAATATGTCAAGAATTTCTGTAACATGCGAAGACTGCACTGTGGTCATAGACGGAGTTGGAGTTCGTGGAGTTGAGACCACTGTCGAACCTCCATTGTACAATGGGAATATCGTGAGCGCGTTGCAATGGTACGGAGAAAAAGGGGAAATAGAGTTTAAGGACAAAACCGTTCTCAACGCAACTTTTGAAAAGGAAGAGTTCGAGCAGCTCCTTCGTCCTTACATAACGCTGCATGAAGAAATTCTTCAAAAAGCAGAGAAAAGTAAGCCTACTAACGAACAAATAATCCGCGCTTACCGTGACGGCTTACTGTATGAAACAGATTATTTGATGCTCTCTGACGCGCCTGAAGTCTACGATAAATCTGAGCTCATTTCTTATCGTCAAGCTCTGAGAGACATTACAGAACAAGAAGGATTTCCTTGGGATGGTGATATAGACAAGGCTCCATGGCCTGACAAGCCTGTCGCAATTTCTATTCCCTAAAACAAAAGCCCCCTACAAGATTATTATCTTGTAGGGGGCTTTTGTTTACCGCATATAGATTATGAACTGCAAAATGTTAGTTTTCGGAATAACCATTTTGAAAGGAGCAGCATTGCCTTCCGAATCACTTCCCATTCCGCTCAGTAAGAGCGCGTCTTCTTTTGTCTCAAGGTTCATAATTTCAATATTCAACGTATCAACGTTATCATTGTTAAAGACCACTGTTACGGGTGCAGTAGGATAGTTTTTCTTGTACTCTGCAAATTCCTTAGCGATATCATCAAACACTGACATATTAACCTCCAATTGCTATTCCAGTTACATAACCAAACAACCAAGTAACCACAGCCACTCCTATCACAACCTGTTCGCTTACGATATTGCCTCGTTTGTCAGCAAAGAACAGTGAGATAAGTCCTATCAAGACAACGACAACGGGAAGAATGGGCGCTATATACATGCGCCTACTCCCATACCTATCAAGAATCCCACTGCAAAGAACACCGCCGCAAATACCGCCAATGCGATCTTTACGCTCTTGACATCTTCCTGAGTGATTTGTTCTTCCATTAGTCAGCCTCCGCCCAATTTACAGCTTTATGGCAATCTACGACCAAAGGTACTCGCAAGGTGACGCATTCCTCCAGTATTCTTTTCAGCTCTTTAAGAGCCTCTTCGCCTATTTTGGTCGGAGGAACTGAAACGTCAATTTCGTCATGGACAGTGATGTGTGGCGGTAACACGTTGAACAGCCCTGCCTCGTATGCGTCAACCATGCCTTTCTTCATAATGTCCGCCGCCGTGCCTTGAATCAAACGATTGTACAGCGAATGCAGTTTGCGGGAAGGATGAACCCTTGCACGTCTGCCAAGCAACGTATATATGTACCCTGTTTTGGCGGCCTTCTCAACTACCTTCTTTCTGGTCAACTTAAGGTGAGGAGCTGCCTTGTGGTACGCCTCCATGAACATGGTGGCCTCTTCTATTGACCAGTAGAATTTCCTTGAAGCGGCTTCCGCTCCCATGCCGTATGACGCTCCAAAGTTCAGGCGCTTGGCAGTACGGCGGTCAAATCCAGTGATATCTTGGATATGCTGATGGTAGTCCGTAAGCGGATTGTCTACGTAAGCCTGTCTCAGCTCTTCACTTCCAGGTCCAATAGCGTAATGAGCGCCTATGCGATATTCAACCTGACTTTGGTCGAGTTTAGCCCAAAGGTGACCTTCCTCAGGAATAAACAGCTTACGCAGTATCTGTCCTTCCAGCAGATCCCCTTCAGAGCCTCCAGAGAACATATCATCAGACTGAGCTGAAACCTGTTGAAGGTTGGGCTTTGAGCTCGAAAAGCGGCCAGAAACAGCGCCGTAGCTGTCGCTTCTGAGAGGGTTGAACAAGCAATGGAGCCTTCCGTCCACTATGAAATCGTAGTAAGGAAGAAGGAACATGGATGTCAAAGTGCTGTAGTGCCTCCACCTCAGAACGGTTTCCAAGTGGGGGTCTACGCCCTTCATGATCATCCTTGTCAAAGATTCTTTATCAAGATTAGGGTTACCGGGCCTTCCGTGCGCTTTCATGAATTCAGTGGGGGCATTACGAGGGTAAGCAATGCCTTTCTTGTCCAACACCTTGGCAAGTTGGGCAGAAGACGCGATGTCAAACTCCTGTCCCGCCCACTCGTAAAGCTCATTCTGGAGCTCAAAGGACTTATCAGCGACAGCCAAGGACGTTTTCTTGAGCTTGTCCATGTCAATGCGCACACCCTGTTTACGCATCTGCACAAGCAAGGGAAGTAGTCCGCACTCTACGCGGTATATGCCCATGAGCCCTTGTCGCTCCATTGCCTCCCGTTGCTTCTTGATAATGCGCAGGGGCAGCATACCGTCAAGTTCAGCATACTTGGCTACAACCTTTGCGGGCATCTTCCAGACGTGTTCTCGAGCGTCCTTGAACTTCCACCCCTGCTGGTTGCAGTATTCATCCAAAAGCCCGGAAGCCTTTTCTTCTTCTCCGTACTCCTTAGCGAGAGCGGACAAGGAATACGTTTGACGGTATTCATCGAGCAAGGGTTCGGCGAACTGCACATCTTCATACGGACCAGCGACGTGAATACCCATTCCGTTGATAGTCCAGTCAAGGTCGTACATGATGTTAGCTCCCACCTTTACGGTGGGCTTGGCAAGGAACGTCTTCGCTATCCTCAAGTTACGCTCCTTTGTTTCCGCAGACGTGTCAGGATGCGCGATATCAAGGTATACCGCTTTATCCTTGGACGCAAGGGCTATTCCCACCACATATCCATCTTTCCTGTAAACGCCGGGTCCTTTTGCACCCACGTAAGGATCTTTGGTTTCAATGTCGAAACCAATCTCCTTCTCGTTTTCAAGCCATGACATGTCCATCAGTCGTTATCCTTCTTTATGACCTTGCGCGAAAGAGCGCGGCATTCTTTGGAGCAGTACTTCTGACGACTGGTGCCTTTGAACGGCTTTCCGCACACCAAACATTCCTTTTCGATTTTCTCTGCTTTTGGCATATCCTCTACCTTGCACGCGTAACAGCAGTACTTTTGCCACGGCACCTTAGGAACAAAGAACCTTCTGCACCTCTCATTAGCGCACAAGGAATACTCGGGAGCTTCCTTAACCTCGCCAACTGATAGCTTCTTTTTACAAAGCGCGCACATAGTGGCTTTGGAGGCGTTTCCCACCATAACCTTTCTTCCACAGGTGAGACACGTAATAACCTTCATTGCGTCTCCAATTTTTACGATGCGCAGGATTGCAACTTGCGGCGTGAAATTGGTGAACCTGCACCACATTCCACTCGGAAAACTGCCACGGGGAATCGCAATCCTGCGCATTATTTAAAAAGTCCTGCAATTACTGCTGGTTGCTTTTATCAGATGGAATGCTGACGCAAAGCTCCTCAAGGCTAACGACTTCAATATTAGGCCAATGTCCCTTATAGTCCGTCTTGTACGGCTTGTCGTAGATCACCTTTTTCACCCCAAGATGGTTGAGCAGCTTGAGGCATGCGTCACACGGTCCATGCGTCACGTAGACGACTGCATTGTCCCATTCAGTAAAGCCGTTCTTGAGAGCCTGAATGCTCGCCCTCATCTCAGCATGCACAGAGTAACATCCGTCACTGTAGAACACTTCCTTTTTGTCCCGAGCGCATTCAGTGCAACGCACGCCGTCACGGTCGCCGTATCCAAGAGCCACAACCTTGTCATGGCAGACAATTACTGCTCCGCAGTGCTTCTTAAGACAATGGGACTTCTTGGACTCCTCCCACGCCATGTTCATAAAGCGACGATGCGCTCTGTAATCATACAGGCCGATGAAGCGCTGAACTGCGGAGTTGACGATCAGATAAAACATAACATCAGGCTCGTCAGCGTATCCTTTTCTTTCACACAGTGAATACTTTTGGAGCGAGCGCTCGTATATATGAAGGCTGTGTGCCTGATGCACATGGGTTCCAAGCCTGATCTCAGGATACGTTCTGGAAAGAATATTCAGCGCCACCTTATGCACCACGTGAAAGAACGGGAGGTCGTACGGGAGACCGTACCATACGTCATTGGAGCGCATCGTAACGTGCATGTTGAGCTCGTCGTTGATGATCCTGAAAACGATGTTCAACGTGCAGGGGTTGTCGTTGCTCAGATACGCGTGCTCTGGGGAGTGGATGGTCATGACTGCCTTCTTACTGTTCTTGTTGTTAAGAAGGCACGAAATGGCGTATTCAAACTGAGTCAGGCCGCGCTCGTTGACCTTGTGGAACAGCAGATAGCCATAGTTGCTATTGATGGTTTCCCCATCGTCACTGCATTTGGCCCAAAACTTGCTCATTTTGACAGCGTCTTCCAGCTTGAGCGATCCGGACGAGTAGAAGTCCAATTCATTGGACAGATATTCCTTGGACATGTACCGCCCGGCACAATACGGATGCGCGCCGGGGCGCAGTACGATAAAGGCATTGATAAGCTCGTAAATGGTCTCTCCCTTGCGATTGGTAGAACTCACCCCCTCGTGATGAATATCGTAAACAACCGAAAGGAAGTCCAACGATTCTTCTTTGTTGACGGTAAGAATGTTGACCGCCGAATGCTCATCAATCTTCGAAGTTTGCTGGATAGCCATATTCCTGCTCCTTAAGCTTAAGAGTTAAACGACACTTGGCTCTGGTAGCCCCTACGTAGTATGTACGGAGCTCATTATCCATGAACTCCAACCACGTTTTATACGTGCGCCTTGACATATCCAAGGCGAGCACTACCCTATCACTTTCAGCGCCCTTTGCGCCATGAATGGTGCTTAAACGAACCTTTGGTGTAACTTCAGGATTTATTTTCCTTTGCCGCATTCTTCGTATAAACGCGGCTTCTTCTTGATCAACTAACACTTCATACCACGGCCTTGTGAAGTCTTCTAGCGATATGAAGTATTCCCTATACATCTCCAAGGTTTTACGCGCTAATTCATCGTGCTTTCTTCTGAACGTTTCGTACAGCACGATGGCTCTCAAGGTCTTCTTATTTAGCGCCTTAGCGTCTCCTTTTTGCGTCTGTCGCACGTAATTGATGCCCTCACTGCGAAGGTACTTTTCAGCTCGGTTGAGCTCCATGCTGGTGCGAGCAAGTATAAGCGTTTCTTCTTTTGGGTCGATATTGGACAAAGACCAACTGGAACAGATGTCCAGAATCCCTTCTTCGTCCCTAGGAGAAAACTGCTTCTCATTTCTGTTAGATATATTGTGAACAATCTTATTGGCGAACGCATGAATAGACCGGGGCAGACGATAGCTGTGATCGAGGGTCAATGACGTAGGCATATCAATGAACCGCTTTACATCGGCTCCCGCCCACGCGTAAATGCCCTGATCATCGTCTCCAGCGAAATAAATCTTATCCGCCCCGCTGAACATCTTTTCAACGACTTTCCATTGAAGCGGCGTAAGGTCTTGAGCTTCGTCAATAAAGGCCACCTTGACCGGAAGAGTCTGTCCCTCCTTTAAATACCTTTTAAGGATATCAGTGAAGTCAAACAACCCGCGCTGTTCCTTGAAATGAATATAGTTCTTTTCAACGTAGTCGTATATTTTAATATTCATTTCACGGGTATACGTTGCGTGAACCTCCGGATTGTTATCTCGCATCTGGCATGCACGTATGTACTTGGCTCCATTGGAAAGCGGAACCCCTTGGATGTTAAGGTCCGGCGTAGACAACGGAATGCCTACCTTATCCATGAGCTCCTTGTAGTGCTCCGTGTTTACCATGTTGTCGCGCGTTATATTAAGCATGTTGAAGCATATAGAGTGAATCGTACGGAAGTACGGAGTTTCCCTGTTGGTCAGCTTAAATCGCTTAATAGCGCGTTCAACACCTTCATACGAGCCTTTTCTGGTAAACGACACAAATGCTATCTTTTCAGAGGGGTACGTCTTGAGTTCCTCCTCCAACCGATTAAGCATGAATGTCGTCTTGCCTGTTCCGGGCGGCCCGATCACTTTAAAGATTCCCATCAAAAGTCTCCTTCGTTGTCAGAAAAATCAAGAAGAGGGGTGTCCTCTGCCCTTGCATCCGGCTGTCGCAATGCGGCCTTGCGTAGGCGCTCCGCCGGGGAAGCCCGTAGGGAGCCCGCAGGGTCGCTTTTCCGGAGCGTTTGCTGGGAAGGCAGGGGGTTGCTTGGGTTGACGGCGTTTTCCTCCTCAGCGTCCTCGAGAGCGTTCAACCTTTCAGCGTGGATTGCCCAGACCCTGAACGCTCGCTTGGAAACGGGGTTGTAGATCTTTGTAGCGTATGCTCCAAGACCTTTGAGTTGTTGGTGCAGGTGGTTGGTTCCTTGAACTTTGGTTCGCTTCATTAACTCTAAGAAGTTAAGAAAGTCCACAGGACGAAAGCAATATCCCAAATCCTTATCGAAGAACGCCAGCCCTAAGCTGATTTGGCCGGGGGACTGAGCAAGCTGTCTCTCAACCAAGAACTCTCTCAAGTTGCTCTTAAGTATCGCGGTCTCCGACAACATGAGTTCTCCCTCTTCGGGCTTTATTACCTCAATGTTGCTCAAAGCCTTATTCAATATCTCAACCCACACCGTGTCCTTGAGCCTATTGGGACACTTATGCAAGTATCGTATGCAATAATCAGAGAACTTATCCTGCTTCCTCAACTCGGATTCGTTATAGAACGTCATGTCTATACCGTTGACTGTCCACACGTAATACGGGGGATCAGCGTCCATATGCCTCAACCTCTCAAAAGAGAAGTCAGACACGTACATGGAGCTTTTGCCGTACTTACGTGTGGAGCACTCTTCCTTGTTGCAGAAGTCGCTCAGCCAAGGCTCTTCACACTGATAGCTGTACTCTCCATTTTTGAAGGAATGCAGTACCGTGCGCTCCAACTCCGTCTCGTCCATGGGCTCAGGGAGGCTTTCATTGACCTGCTTAAGCCTTCGTTCGTAATCCTCGGGGTTTCTACCCTTAAGATACACGCAAGCGTTAAAAAGGAACTTGTTGCGATTGTGGTTTTCTTCCGTCACAAGCCCGTTAAGGTAGAGCTTTTGAAGGCAAGGAGGAGCCTCTGAAAAGGGCATGCAATCCAAAGCGTCCTTGAGCTTAACGAGGTTGCATCTCTTTGAAGAGACCCACTCCATTGCGTCTTCAAACTCCATTGGACGACCATAGTCATCATAAGCGTAGCGAGTGGTTTCATACGCCGCGAAGTACGGAAGGTTGATCCAGTTGCCGTGTTCCGTATCAGCGGCTTGCTTAGGAAACACCTCCGTCTTTCTAGGAAGTCCCAACACGTCCAAGGTTCTACGCAGTTGAGGGATAACGTCTTTAGCGGCTACCGGGCGCTTAAAGAATATGAACGCATGGGCTCCTCCACTTTTGCTTCTAAACATCGTAAACGGCAACCCGAAACGACTAAAGAACTTGCAAAAGTACACAGGATCCAAAGGGTACACGTCCACGTCTATAGCCGCGAAGTTTACCTTGTTGTCTTCGTTAATGGGAACCACACCAATAGACTTGATTCCATTGATATGGTCTTCATAGACCGAAATGGTAAGAGGCTGCTTCTCGGTAAAAGAAGCGCCTTTCAGCTTTTCGCCTTCCTTGTGGACGCCAGCTTCTGGCACATGAACCCCATAACACGAAGTTCTACCAGCGAAAAGCGAAACGAATTGCGCCAGAGCGTTTGACATACCGCTTACCTAGGATTTTTGCAATAGGTGTGGTAATAGTCATCCCACAGGTTATTAAGATTGAGCCATTGAAAAAACAACTTCGTATGTTCCACGATGCGCTCTTCGGCGGAATCAAGATCAATACTCATGTTGATGCTTTTGACCTGAGAAATCTTTTCAGATTCCGGAGACTCCCATACCGCCACGATATATTGAAAGTAAGGGATGTCCCAAAACTTGCAATAGAACAGGTGCTGCCACGATTCAGTGTACTTGCGCTCGTCCTTGAAATTGCCCGTAGTCTTCAGGTCGATGATCTTGCCATCTTTCCATTTTTCCGACCCTGCGGTGAATAGGACGTCTGCCTTGCCTTGGGTCAGCACTTCACCGTATCCAGGAACGTCGTAAGACTTGCGCCCCCACACCTGAAACTTTCCGTCCATGCAATGGTGCGCAACGGTCTTGAACTCAGTACTGCCGGGAAGATCCCACAGGTTCCAACCAAAGGTCTTGCAACCTTCCACGCGCTTCTGGACAGCGTCTTCAAACTTGAGACCCTTTTGAATCTCGTGAGTGGGAGTAAAGGGCTTGCGCTTGATAGCGCTGGTCAAGCCCTCCCATGCGCGGGACTTCCAATTTTCAGGGCAATGCATATAGAAGTCAAAAGAGTTGAGCAAGGTCGGGGCCAGTTTCAATGTTGCCATAAGGATTCCCCTTGAATACGTATAGATTCATTTTGTGTCGAACAATCAATCGGTAACTCATGCCCTGCTCCAAGGCATGAGACATAAAGGCCACTTGACCTAATTGCCATGTGACATCATCTAACACACTATTGAAAGTGGATTTACGACAAACCTTAGCTTCAATAAGCGTGACTTGTTTTCCTTTGTACACCATGACGTCAGGAAAACCGTTCTGAAGTTTGTTCTCTATGCGGTAGTATAGCCATCCAGCCTTTTGCGCATTGCGCTGAATAAGGTGGTATATGGCGTCCTCTTTCGCATCAGGTTTTCCCCTCCAAGGCAACACAGCGCAATAGAGGGGAAAACCGAACACCTCCATGTTAATGAAGGACACAGCCATAGTTAGAAATTGGCGGGAGAGGGAGTGACGTCAATGGCGTCCGTTTCAGCGGCGTCAAGAGCAGTGAAGTCAACGCGCTGTTCGCTTGTCGGAAGAGACTTGCGCTCTTCGCTCACCAACTGCATGGTCTCGCGATTGACAAACCCTGCGAAGTCCACGTGGAATCCTGCCCACGAACCTTGGTCATTGCTCATGGCCGGAGTGGTGACGCTCCACTTCATATGATACGGAAGCGCCTTGCGTCCGGTACCGGGTATGTAGGTGCTGAGGAGCAAGCGGTTCCACCTGCGAGCTTCCTTCAGTTGGGTCGAGGTGAGGCAGAGGAGGCAAACGCCATCTTCTATGTGGTCAGGGAAGACAATGTAGTACGCGTAGGTATCCACGAATTCGTTTCCGGTATGGCAACTGATCAGCTTGTTCTTTTCGTTACGCATCAGCTCTCCGGTGGCGATCAGGCGCTCAACATCCTCAGGAGCATGCGCCTGAACAAAGCCTCCCCGGTTGGGCTTCCACTCAATGAAGTAGCGGTCAAAGCGCCCAACAACAACATCCACCGGGGTCTCGATGACCTTGTCCAGAACGTTGTTGTACAGCATGCCTTCTTCCGCGCCCTTGATATACTTAGGGTCAGACTTCTTGCACTGAGGGGACAGCGCCTGAAGCACGCGGATAAACGGGAAAGCCACCACCTGAGAGTCCAGTTGCTCGAACCCGCCCATGCCGTCGTCAAGGAGGTGAGAAAAGTCGTTAGCAAAATCGTGAGTGTTTTCAATGGTCATGATGCGTCTCCTTTTAGTTGTTTTTACCAACAATGAATTCTTCGTAGTCGGTCTTTTCAAACTTGGCACCAGCCTGAACCGCAAGGTAATGCGGTCCCAAGTTAGTAATGTGGCCGATCACATCCTGGAAGTACTGGCTGTGCCCTTCTTCCTCAACAATGATCTTCTTGAGCAACTGCGCTGACACATGGTCAATCGCGCTCAGGGCCTCAATGTACTCGTTGTATTTGAACACCGTATCGCGTTCAAGGTCGGCGTCAGCAGCATAAGCCACCATCGGGTCTTCCGCCGTATCGGGAGCCTGTGAGGGAGCCGTGATGGGAACGCCTCCCAGTTCCCTGATGCGCTCACTGAGCATTTCAGCATGGCGCATCTCATCGATAGCGATGCGTTTGACAGCCTTGGCAAAGGACGGGTACATCAAGTTGTCCAGCGCGTAGTGGTGCTGCATGTACTGGGCAATCGCCACGAGTTCCATGGAACGGGCAAGGTTGAGGATATCAACCGAGGCTTGAGGGTCTTTGGACATCACTTACTCCTCTTGATTGAAGTGTTATAGAAAGTGAACGCCGATACGCACTTGGGAAGATTCTGCAACGGAATATGCGTATCATCGTTCTCGTCAAACGTGGGATTGGAATCATTGAGCAGACACAGTTCCTTGATGTACTTCTTGAGCGTCATCGGATGGACGGTCTGCTTAATGTCAGGGTAAAGGTCGAGCTTTTCCACGAGCATCTTGCGGATGGAATTTACAATACTGGGATCCAGCTTGCCAAGCTCCATCTGAGTCTTCAATATGCTACCATCGCCCCGCTCAGTGAGGAACTGAGCGAACTCTTCCATATTGGTAATGGTAGGAGCAACTTCCATCTTGACCGAAACCTTTTCGCCACTGGGCAACTTAATTTCGGACAGGCCGTTCTGCATGAGAAGGTTGGGGATGTCTTCCTTCGCGGTCTTAAAGAACGCAGTCTTCGCCTGAGACAACTGCTCTTCGAGTCGTTCAATGGTCTCCTGCTGTTCCTTGTACTTGTTCACCAGCGTGTTAAGACGCTGAAGGGAATCCTGAGCCGGAACCTCATTGGACACGGCTTCCAAGTCCTCAACCAAATAATCAAAACTGCTCATGACGCGTCTCCGTTATGTTAAAGGTTAAAGTTCCCGGCGAACCTTTTCACCCGTGAGGGAAAGGCCGCATCCCTTGCACACGTAGCGCATGGACCAGATAGGGCGGTGAAGGAGCGCACGAAAGACCATGTCAATGATCCATACGCCACCCAACGTGAACACGTTAACTAACCAGAAAAGCCAAGACCACTTGCGCGTACCAATCCGAAGGTACTCATTGCAACGAGGACACCGTTGCGTAGACCACACTACTTCTCTCATAACAACTCCATGATATCGTTAAGGGACGCGTTCATAAAGAACTCGTTTAAACTGCGGCCTTCTTTGTTGGACTCCAACACTTTCTTTTCAAAAGGCACGTTGTATACAAGGTCTGTGTACACTGCGGTCTTCGTGCTTCCGATGCGGCTGGAGCGCCCTTCGGCTTGCAAACGGTTCTCAGTGTTGTAGTCCCGCGAGTACCATATTTGCAACGCCGCGCCTTGAAGATTAAGCCCGTAGCCAGCTACCGAAGGGTTGCACACTACGCATTGAATATCTCCAGACTTGAAGCGTTCAACGGTTGAAACTCGCTCTTCGTTGGAAGCCGCGCCATACAACTTTCCACATGTGACACCTTGCTTGGATAACTCCGACGCAATCAGCTCAATCTCACGGGTGAAGACGGCAAAGATCAGGAACTGAGCGTCTCCTATCTCATCAAGCTGATCCAAGATGAACTCCAGCTTGGCGTTCTTGCACGCGATAGGAACGCACTCAGCGTCAGGGTTGTTAACCGTCATTGGCGAAAAGAACCCGCCACATATTTGAAGCGCCTTCATGCCAAGCGAAGCCGCCGTAGAGAGCGCCATGATCTTGCCTTCATACGCTGTAACGGCGTACTGCTTCAATTGCTTCAGCATTTGAGCTTGCACATCGTCAAGCGCAAGTTCCACGGTCCTATACGTCTTAGGAGGAAGCACCACGTCGTCATTAGCGTCGGTAAACACCGTAATGGGACTGAGATGCTCCTTAAGCTCATCCACATGTTTGTACTTGGCAAACTTAGGAGTTTCAGCGATGAACCTAATGTCTTCTGGAGACATGTGAAGACGCGTGGCTATATCAAAGATATCATCCATCGTACGGTTAGATGACCACCACATACGCTTAACGCGGTTCCAAAAGTACTCATCAATTTCGCCTGTCTTGGTGATCCTGCGCCCACGGTTAACTTCAAAGGTTCTTTGAATAAGAACCGTGTGATGTACATCAAACATCATCTTTGGCTGATTGATGATGCGATAGTCAAGGAAGTTATACAACGACCAGACATCGCTGACACGCTTGGCAAGAGCCGTGCCAGTAAGAATCAGGGCTGGTCCAGCGCACCACTTACGTGTCTCAACCAGCTTCTTGGTGCGCTTGCTGGAAGGGTTCTTGGCTCGTGTCGCTTCGTCCAGTATGATCATGGTCTTTCCAGATACTATGAAGTTTTCCAGCACCTCATCAATATTGCTGTGAGAAAACGCATCCACATAAGCGGAGAGTATCTTAAGCGAGCCCTCAGGACGAGGGGCATTAAGATAGTTGAGCAGTTCCCACTTGTAAGCCTTAGTCTTAAGAGGCAAATAAGCATGCGCCACATAAGGGACAGGGCAATGAATGGGCAACTGCTCGTTCACCCATTGCGTATGCACAAGGTTTGGGGACACAATAAGCGCATGCGTGATCTGCCCTTGAAGGAACTTGTACGCCATAAGGTCAATAGCAATCTTGCTCTTGCCACGACCCATAGTCAAAAAGATGGCGCCATTCAACGCATCCTTCAGCTTATCGAACGCCTTACGTTGGTAGCCAAGGGGCTCAGTCTTAAACTGCATAGCCTTCCCTCTGCATGAAGTTTATGAGCTCACGATGTGGAATGATGGGCCTCCCCGCGAGTCTCATGTGTTTGATATGCTTAAAGTGTTCCGGATGATTGACCAAGTACGAGATGCGAGACTTGTCCTTGCCAACCAACTTGGCAAACTCGGTAACGGTATAGTACCGCTCTCCCTCGATAATCAAGGGGGCATCCTTAGTCAATGGTGATCTTTTCATACAGTTCTCCTTCATCTGTCATTTTAAGCGTGAACGTAGCCTTGCTCACATCTCGACTTTGCACGACGTATCCGTCTTTAACATAGTTGGTGATGACGAACACGTCGCCAGCTTCAATAAGCCAAGGACGCTTTTCTCCATCCACCTTCCACGTCAGTTCTTTGTTCAGGAGGAAACGCACGGCATACGTCTGTTTGGGCTTGTTGTTCTCGCGCTGTGCAATGAGATTGCGAAGCCCTTCCAGCTCGTCCTTAAGGCTGATGTAAGCAGGATTGAGCGCCATGCCCTTGCGCCTCATAGCTATGAGCGAATGCTCCGCCGCTGCCATGAGGCCGTTTACTCGCAACGCGAGAACTCCATCCATATACGCCTCCCTCTATGAATTCAGTCGGTTGCACGTTTATCTTGTAAATCCAATCGGTTACATTGCAGTAAAGTTGCAGTCGCAATGCAGTAGCGTTGCAGTGGCAGTGCAGTTGACACTGCATTAAAGTTGCAGTGGCGTTGTAGAAAAGGCCAACGAATTCAGTCGGTTACGCTTTGAAGAACCTCACCGTAACGTCTGTGTAGGTTTCCTGCGTATACTTGTCGAACTTTTCCCTGAGCGCAACCTGCGCCGGGAACTTTGCCTTCAGCAGTTTCGCCGCTGTCGTACGCATTTCATTGGTTCTGTACAGATTGCATCCCGTGTGGGTCAGGGACCGAATCTGGTCATCAGCGGTGAACAGGTTGAGCACGGCTGTGGTATACCCTGCCTGTACTAACTGAAGTTGCATGTGGAAGTCCTCCAATATGTCCCCTTCCCACTCGTACTTGAACTCTTCCTTAAGCAAGGTAGGAACGTGCAGTACCGGAGTCCACATGATGCGCTTGTTGATGCCCCACGTGCCTGTCTGGGTATGAGCGTAGATGTGATAGCGCAGGGCAACCATAGGGAACTTTTCCGATACATTCTTGAACAAAGGGACAATGGCATCGTTGATACGGTCTTCCGGCATACTGGACAGCTTGCCATCCTTACGCACCCTGAAGCCCAGATCGTCATCGAAAATGCCCAGCTTATCCACTCCCCGCTCATGCGCGTCTTCGATGATAACATCGCGGATTCTGGATACCCTGTCAGCGGTATGCGTTCTCAGTTGGATTTTGTACTGTTCAGCAACAAGGGAGTACAGCTCGGCTTCGTCCTGATGCACCCAAAGCACAACAGGAACAACGGAGTATTGAAGCCACGACAACGTGAGCTTTCTTCCCATGAGCATATCCGCTCTTCCACGGCTTAATACGGCTATTTCGTTCATGGCGTACCCCCTTAGAACATTTGGCTTTCAAGGAAGGACTTCATCATGACGCACTGGTCTTCACTCTTATCCGTACGGAAGCCCACGACCCAATCGGCCTTAGCATGTGCAATGCGCTGGTTGCGAGCGCTGATGTCCTGACCATCAATGGTAAGCACGCGATGGTACACATCTTCACGCAACTCAGGCTCACCATATACCACTTGGCTCATCTGCATACGCAGTAGCAAAGGTATACCGCTGACAGTAGCAATCCAATGGAGTTCACGCTTGTCACCATCCAACAGGTAAACTCCCATCTTAAGACCCGCAATCAGGCCAGCCTTGTCCCACTCTTCCCCGCGAGTAAAGCCGATAACGAAAGCGTCAATATCCGTCTGTCCTGCCATGGACATTGTCCTCTTAAGCTTAATGGTGGAGTTCTTGTCTCGGAAGTTCCCTATGCCGGGAATATAAGCTGAACGCAGGTTCTTGAGCACGATGCCTTCTGCACCATTGACAACCAGAGAATCAAAGTACGCCTTCTTATCTTTGGCATACTGCTCCGCGAAGCGGAAATTGGTCTGCCTCGCAGTATTGTCCATGATGCCCTGCATGAGTTCCAACCTGTCCCTCAGTGGAATGCCCGTGAGAATGCGGTCGTGCTCAATGGGAAGGAAGTCAAAGACATGCACGTCCAATGGAGCCGTCGTGCGCTGAGCCAATTGGCTTTCAGCCGCGCTCAACTGAAGGATAGACGTGACTGCATTCAAGCCCTTTCCCGTGAAGTTTCCATCCTGCATCTCAACGTAACCATTGGTAGTCAGCTCGCAGTCCAGAATGAACGCCTCTTCCCAGACCCCATGGAAAGCCTGAAGCGGCTGATACGTCCCTCGCAGGGGCAGAACCAGCTTTTCAGTGTACTCCATAGGCAGGTACGTAATGACGCTCCTGTTGCGCCCAAAGGCCGAAAAGCCCTCATCAGGATGGTATACCAGTGTAAGACGGCAACCATTGAACTTTTCTTCCGCGACCCATTCAGGGTCTTCCATGACGGCCTTCTGCTCTTCTTCCTTGAGCTGGTCATACCTATACGCCAATTGGACTTCCTCCAACTGATCACGCATGGTGCGCCCGAACGTAGCTTCCCTTTCGGCGGCATGATGTTCAGCAATCAGCCGTTCCAAGTCCCTGTTAAGGATACGCCCGTTCTTCCCGCTTCCCTTTTCAGGGAAAGGAATGCCCCGCGCCTTCAGCTTATCACACAAGGTAGCGAATGTAGCCATTGCTTATATCCTCCACGCCTTGGGAATATAGGGTTCTTCCAACTGACTGTACTTGCGGCTGAAGGCGTTCTTGAGCCGCGCCTTCTCTTGGCTTTGTACCCGACAATACTTATCGTATTCGCAAAAGCAGTTTTGCAGATCGTTACCTCGCAAGGGCAGTTCCTTACCTTCGTACGTCAAGGGCTCTATCCACAGCTTGGACTTTGCCATGCACTTGAGTATTCCCGGCATGAGCTCCTTTCCAAGTCCCGGCCAGACCCTACGCATACCGCGCTGGCATCCAATCCCCGGAACCACGAAAGCCTCGTAGTCCACATCAAAGTGGTTGTAGCTGTAGTCCAATGCGAACTGATAAGCCAAGAACTCCCCAAAGCCTTCTTGACGCAAGAAGATACCAAAGGTTTCTCTGAGGTCCGGGGAGCTGTATACCTTATGCAGGGACTCGTCAGCTAGCATGTTGCGCAAGGTTCGCATGAACAACTGAGTTCTGGTTTCGCACCCGAACGTCCACGGAGGAGTGAGCATGTAGGCGTTGTTGTAAATGGTAACGCCTTGCTTGCGCTTGTCCTCAACGAACGCCTCGATATCCGTCAGATGCTTAGAAGGGCAGTGCTTGTACTCCTCGGGAAGCATTTCCCACGTCGGAATGCTGTTGAACAAGCGGAAGACGTATATGCCAATCATGTGATCCAGCATACCGTCAAAGCGCCCATCCACATCGTCAATGACGTACTTCAGCTCGTACTGCGTAACGCGATCAAGGATGCGATACACATTGGTGAACTTCCAGTTGTCCAACACCGGATCGTCTACCAACGAAGCGTAGCGCTCCGCATCATGCGCGACGCGAGCCAAGTAGCGCTCCTGCCTCCGCTTGATGAACGAATAGAAGTGTATCAATCGCTTGCTAGGTGGAACAGCTTGCACCACATCGCGGTTGTTAGCTTCGAACCAGTTCATTCATTCACCCCCAAGCCTTCCAACGCTTCGTAGAACGCCTTGCGAACTATATCAGGACGGCGGTATTCAAGGAGCTTAGCATACGGCCCTTCCAACATGATCTCCTGCGAGGGTGAGAAGAACCATGCGCATTCAGCCACTCCCGCAAGGTCATCTGCCTTGACGAGCTCATCAGAATGGGAGCAGTTGTACTTGTCAAAAATGGCACGCTGGATGCGGTCTTCCATTTGGAGGTACTCATAGGCAGCCTTGAATGCAGTGTGGTTCTTGCCGTAGCGTTCAGCCATCTGCTCTTCATCCAGCTTCTTGCCGCTGTAGTCACCCATGTACTTGTTCACCGCCGCCCGCATACCAACCAAAATGTGGTTCTTAATGGGACGGATGATGTCACCAATGTACGCTTCCACCGCGTCATGCAGGAGAATGCCCCTCAGGATGTCCGGTGCAGTGACCTTGAGCTCGTTCCGCGCAATCCACAACGCAAGCAAGGAATGCTGAGCGACCGAGTAGTGGTACCCAGTCGCACCATTAAAACGGCAGATGTTTGACAGGCAAGTGACGACGTGATCAAGTTTGATGTTCTTGCCGTAGATCGCGCTTTCGGGGTCCTGCATATGGTTCTCGAACAGGTTCAAGAGGGTTCCATCCGTGGTGAACACTCCAGGATAGGTGGGCTGAATAGTCATTTGTTGCGTCTCCCATTATAGTGTGCAATGATTTCCAGTATGGTCTGGTACAGTACATCCAACGTAGCCGCTGTCGCCACTCTCTCAACGATTGCTCCCCGCTTTACAATGAAGCTGTGGGACTGTTGCGTTGTACACATGAGCGTAGATACGGACTTAAGGTCATACTCGTAGTCCTCCGGGCATACCTTGGAAGGGCATTCGTATGAGAAGCAGCTCCGTATGGGGCATGTGAAATGAGGCAGTTTCAACGTCAATGAAATGAGCCTTTCAGGTATTCCTCGTGACCTCCAGTATAAAAGGTTGCGCGCCTTTATGGGGTTGTACTTGACCATGTTCCTGTGCTCCTTGAGCATACGGTCCATGCGAGCTATATCAGAAGGGAATTCCCTAGTCAATACCTCCCGCATGTATGGCTCAACGCCAAACAATGGATTCGGTTCCCCGCCGACACGAATGGGCTGTTTTTCAGTGGTGAGATAGTCCTTGGTCAACTTCGCATACTTGCGCTGTAGGTTGGCTTTTCTGTCGTCCTCTTGTCTGTTCGTCGGTTTCATAGCTGTAAATCTGCTCCTTGTCTTTCCTGAGGATGCGAAGCGTCATTTTCCTCCTGTAAAATCAAGGGGTTGTGAATTTTTGGCCTGAGAAAGGCAAAATCCGGCACAACTTCGTTGGTTGCATTTTTGTGTGCGTATCGTGACTTTGCCCTGCGGTTTCTACAGGTTGCGAGGGAAGCAGTCAGTCCATTCACACAAAAATTCGCATTGCCCGCCGTTGAGCGCAATTGAGTTGTGCCACACTTTTCCGAGGAAAACAAGCAAAATTTTTTCCTCAACGATTCCAACGGAATGCAACAAAGTTGCACGCAATTTTTGTCAATCCAAGGGTCGCGCATCAGAGGCCGGAAAACCCGCAAATGCCAGTGGGTCAACGGTTTTGGAGCAAAACGGGGCAGTAAAACCCCCTTTCAAAAGCCGTTTTTCCTCCCCCTTTACAGGACGCTTTTCGTCACTTACGTGAAACTGGAGCTCTGATGGACGGAGTGCGTAAGTGACTGAATTAATGTGGTAAGTCAATGCAAAACCGCTCTTCTTCGCATACTACAAGGGCAAAAATGCGCCATTGCAACGCGAGCGCGTGGCTTCCACCAAAAGTTTGTTGAGGTGTGGAAAATTGAAACTAAAAAAGTCCTCCAAACGGAATTCTGACGAGAAGGGCGGAAAGAAGGAAAAGCATCAGATCTAATGTTAGAAGAGCCGTAATATTCCAGTCACTTGCCAACTTCCCTGTTGTTTTCCGCTGGATTGACTATTGCGACTTCCGGAAGTGCGTAACTCACCGTGATCACTGAATTTCTCAAAAACGCTTTTCGCAATCGCTCGTCAATGCTGAATTTTTTAACCCCTCGTCGTTCAAGGACAAAATTTACTCATATATGGCCGAATGAACCCAAAACGATCTTGACCCCCCCCATTTTAACATGCGAAATGATCTTGACCCCCTCCAATTTAGCTTGAAACGTCCTCTGTTTTGAAGGCACTTGCGAAGAATTGCGCGCTAGAAGAACCTGTTTGTAGCCCACTACGCATACGTCATTGAACCGGATACGGGAAGTGTCTTGTGCGACACACTTTTCCCGGCTCCGAAAAAATTTTTTCGAAAATTCCGAAAAAGGGCTTGCCTTTTCCCGGAGGGTGTGGCAGAGTGTTTTCAACGGCAGGGAGGGACGGTTCCGCTACGGTGGAAAGGAAGGACACCCTCGTGGAGGTGCAGTATTGCGCCGGGGTGTAGGGCCTCCCTGTTGTTACCAAAAGGAGACGCACATGAGCACCAACACAACTTCCCCGCGTCGTCGTGGACGCACTGTCGAAGGCAACGAAACCACTACCATTGAACCCGCTCAGGAGACCACCATGACTCAGACCGTCGTTGAAGACCTCACCGTTGAACAGGCCACCACTGCTGAAGCTCCCGCTGAAACCCACGCTCGTACCATCACGCCTCAGGCCGTGGAAGCCCTGAAGAAGTACCAGGAAGAGAGCAAGAAGGCGAAGGCGTTCCTCGCTGAAGTTCTTTCCGGTAAGCATCCCGACATGATCATTCCCGATGCCGTTCTGGAAGCGATCCGCGTCATCGTGCCCCTGCGTGCCGCCAAGGGCGCTTCTTCCGCCCGCTCCCCGAAGATGCAGGTTCTGGACAAGCTCCTCTCCCTGTTCAACGCCAATGGTGGCAAGCTGTCCCTCATGGATATCTTCAAGGAATTCCGGATGGGTGAAGGCGAAATGCGTGTTCGCATGCGCAATGCGATCCATGACCGCAAGCCCGAAGAGCGCATGTGGATCAGCTATGATCCCAAGACCGAAGTCTACACTCTTGAGGCTGTCGGCGCTGATGCCCCGGCTGGTTGGACCGGGCCTCTGCCGAAGGAGCCCAAGAAGAACTAACGGTCTGCTCTAGCCCTTCCGTACAAGTCCGCCCTATGATTGGGGCGGACTTTTGTTTGTCTTATGAGGGACACACGTAACTTATTGTAAACGCAGGATAAATTTCAGGCCTCCACGCAATGCCGTGGAATTACACAAGTTCCTTCCTGCTGCGATTTTAAAGGACGGTTTTGCCCTTGCACAGGCCAGCGCCTACCCACGGCGGGTTTTGCCCCGCAGGGAGGACGTTGCGCTCCGTTAAACGGGACAGGGCAGGCAGGATTGCCCCGCGTTCCCCGGCGGGCGGGCAACCCCGAAGAAAATTTTTGGCGGGCGGGGGCAAAAACCCCTTGCTTTTTTCAAGGGGATGGGGCACAATGTTCCTATGGCAAAGAACCAAAGTATGAACGAACTATTCTCGTGGCTCCGAACTCAGCCCAATGATGTTGCGGCGGACACTCTCTATCGTCTATTGTACGAGGAAGGGCTGACGGAGGCGTCACAGGCTTATGTGAGAACTCTGCTCCGAAAGACTAACATGGGGAATGGTCAGAAGAGCGACAATGAAATTCTTACGGATTCGTTCTTAACCCAGTATCATGCGTACAGAGCTCTTGGATTAACGAGCGAGGATGCGGGACAATTGCTCGGCGTATCCAAGGACAGAATGAGACGCCTGTTGCTTGGGGATAACATTACCAATCTCCATGCCCATAAGAGACTGCTGGAAGCCGAATTAACGGCTGAATTGACGTTGAAGCGCGACTGCCTTATGACGGTAGGGACAGCCGCCGCTAATGGCAACGTCAAAGCGGCCTTGGCTATCCTTGAGCGCAGATGGCCTAAGGAATGGGGCAAGAGAGAAATGAATATACAGGCCACGAACGTTACTCTTTCTTCGGACGACAATGCTCAGCGAGCTATGGCCGCTCAGGAACGTCTGATGGAAATAAGGAAGCAACGCAATGCGGAAGATTAATGATCTCATCGTTCATTGTGCGGCGACGTATGACACGATGGATATTGGAGCGGCTGAGATTCGTCGTGTTCACGTGGAAGAGAACGGCTGGCGGGACATTGGCTACCATTACGTTATCCGACGCGATGGCACCATTGAAAAGGGTCGGGATGACTCTGTGGTCGGCGCTCACGTTAAGAACCACAATGCTCATTCCATTGGCGTATGTCTGGTTGGCGGCTTATCCAAACAGAACGGAAAGACCATTGAGGTAGCGAATTACACGCCTGAGCAGTATTCCTCCTTGCATTCGCTTCTGCTCAAACTTCACTTTGAGTACCCTGAAGCGGACCTGCATGGGCATCAGGACTATGCCAACAAGTTCTGTCCGGGCTTTGACGTTCGCTCGTGGTGGAAGAACTACACTGGAAAAGCATGGGAGACGCAGTCATGAAGCAGATTAGCGAACTCGCAAGGTGGACGTTGTCCTTTCTCATGTTCATTACGATAGGGTTTGTGACGTCCCTGTCGGCGGCTTGCACCAAGGATGAGGTGGTACTTAACGCCTACAAGTCCCTCGAGACTTCGAAGGTTACGTACTACGCCATCATGGACTCGGCAAAGGCCATGAACAAGAGCGGCACGTTGCCTGATGATAAGTTCTCGGAGCTGAAAAGCTACGCTCTGATCTATGTTGACTCCTACCTTGTGGCAGTTTCGGCCTTGTCCACATACGCTGGACTTATGGAGGCTGACAAGGGCTCAGGAGCCGAATTGAACAAGGATCAGCAACGAGCGCTCCTTGAAGAGAAGGTCAATATCGTTACCAACGGCCTGAATGAGTTTGTCAAGAAGGCTATCCAGTTGGGCATCGATATCCGAAGTGAGTTGGCTTCTGCCGAAACGGTGGAGCGGACCTTGGCTATGCGTTCAGGAGCAAGCAAGCTGATTCACTCGCCTATCTTCAATTCGTCTATGGTGGGTAACTGATATGGAAAAGATCGATAAGAACTTGGTCTTGGAAGTTCTGGTGCTGGCAATGCAGATTGGCGTCCCCGCCGTGAAGAAGCTCATTGAGACGTGGGATAAGGAAGAAATTACCCTTGAGGACATCAAGGCGCTGGCCGATATTAAGCGGCCTGATGAATTCTGACTTTTCGTTTGATGGGGATACAAATGAACGAAAACTTTTCCGCAGACTATATCTCCATCGTTAGACGTCTTGGTCCGTTAATGCTCGTGGGAGGAGTTATGGCACTTATACTCCACTCCTCTGAGATAATGAACCGACGACCTTGGTTCAAGGTTGTAAGCGCGATTATCCAGATTTTCACCTTGGGAGCAGCGGCGGCATTCGTGTCAGCCCTAATGATACCATACATCCCTTACTTAAGCGATAACCCTGAGACCCATCTTATGGTTGCGGCAATGGCGGGTGTGAGCGGACAGAAGACATTTGACTTTATACAAGCTAAGATCTTCAAGTACGACCCCGGCTACATCCTGCACGAGAAGAACAATGGAAGATAAACTTCTGGAAGCTCTCAAATGGGCTTGTCACATTGGCAATATCCAAAAGATATGCGACGAGTGTGACGATGAAAAGTTTAAGGCATGTCAAGAAGAGTGCGCTCGTGAGAACAAAATGAGCCCTTCTCGTGCCTATAATCGCAAGAAGGTAGAATGCCGAATTTCAGCCGCGCTTTCCCATGTTGGGCTTAATGCGCGGGACCTGTACAGATAGGCGAAAGCCTCACATCGCTCCAGCGTCTCCGAGAGCGAGGTTCCCCTAGCCTTATGTCGTTATGAGGGAAACTCTATTGTACGTAGGAAGCTAGGGGAACCGACTTATGATTCATACCTTGTTTGATTATTGTGACCGCGTTGCAGGCGAGGAGAAGCGGACGTTCGTAGATATCGAATACGAACATAGGCTGTGTGAAGCCTTAGAGATGTGCGTGGCGGGTTGTCTTCCTGATGGCAAGAAGAACCTGATCATTAACGTCCCTCCTCGCTGTTTTAAGACGACGTTCACATCGCAAGGTTTTGTTGCATGGTGCCTTGACGAAGTGGCTCCTGACTGTGAGTTCATTCTCACGTCAGCCACCGCAGGGCTCGCAACTGATAATACGATGGCGGTTCATCGCATACTGTCGGGTGAATGGCACAAAGCGCAGTATCCCGACACGGTTATTTCGCGAGAGGCTCGTGAGCTTCAAAACTTCTTCAAGACCACCGCTGGCGGTTCCGTATATGGTGTGGGCTTGGGAGGCACAATCACAGGCTTTGGAGCAGGTAAGGTTCGCAAAGGCTTCGGCGGAGCGATTATCATTGACGACCCGTTAAAAGCTGATGACGCTAAGTCCAAGGTTCGCCGAGACAACTGCATTTCGTATTACCTGAATACGCTCAAGTCCAGAAGGAATAACGTACGCAATACGCCCTTCATACTGATCATGCAGCGTCTTCATGTGGAAGACTTGGCTGGTTGGCTTCTTAAGAACGAGCCCGACGAATGGCATCTGGTGTCGTTCCCGGCTATATCTCCTGAAGGCGAAGTGCTTAATCCTGTAACTTTGGACAAGAGCGACCTTGAAACCTTGAAGGTGGTTGCCCCTCAGACCTACTTCGCGCAGTACCAGCAGTCTCCCATTGTTCCGGGTGGCAACATTATCAAAACTTCGTGGTGGGGTGTTTATGACCCTGCTACTACCACTCCGAAAGGACTGCGGTTCATCACGGCAGATACAGCCTATAAGGAGCATGATGATAGCGACCAATCAGTTCTTCAGTGCTGGGAAGGAACTGAGAATGGGCTGTACTTCATTGACTCTATGTACGGCAAATGGGATTTTCCCAAGCTGTTATTGAACTCTAAGTTGTTCCATTCTGTCATGGCGTCTCCTAAGGAATTTTGGGTAGAAGACAAGGCGAGTGGCACACCGTTGGAGCAGACGTTGTCTGATCAAGGTTTGCCAGCCCTTGCATGGAACCCCCGCAAGTTCTCATTCCCTGACGATAAGGTCGCAAGGATGCAAGAGGCTTCGTGGTTTGTTCATGGGGGCAAGGTTTTGCTTCCCAAGGGCAACGTGGCAGTAAGGATAGACGCTGACAGGGTTATTTATGTGACCCCCGGAGCGGCGGCCTTGATTGAAGAAGCGGCGGCCTTCTCACGGGATATGTCACACGCGCATGATGACCATTGTGACGCATTCACGATGGCGGTGAGCTTGTATAAAGACGCTGGTGGCAGGGTTTAGCTATAAAATGGGGCGGAAACAATGGCTCGTAATCGTATCGCACTCATGCACGCTAGGAACCATAAGCGGTTCCGCAATACCCTTGTTACCGGATCCAGCGGAGCCGGAACGACGAATGACAAAGGCGCGACGCAGGTTACTGGGTTCACCTCACTTTCGCCGTATTATAATAACAACTTTTTAGCCCGCTACCAGACATACGTTAACCTGTATGAAACATCTTGGGAAGCGCGAAAGATCATTGATATTCCGGTAGACGACGCGATGCGCAAGCCTACGGTGCGAGAAGGGCTTTCCCCTGAAGACGAGCTCATGATCTCAAGAGCATGGGAAGACTTTGGGTGCGAACGCCAGTTGCGCCGCGCTATGAAGCAGGAACGTTTGCTCGGAGGATCGGTAATACTTGGAGTTATGCTCCTTCAGGACGGCGAAAAGCTGTCTGACCCTTTGAACAGCCGTAACCTTATGAGGAATGATCTGCTGGCGCTGAACGTAGTGGATCTGTCCAAACTGTCTCGTTCACGGGTCACGTTTGATCCTTTTGAAGCCGACTATGACAAGGTTGAATCCCTGAATATCGACGGCATTGAGGTAGATGCCTCTCGCATGGTAGTGTTTGACGGAAATGCTTTGTTTGGACGCAATAGCCAACGGCTGATGCAAAATTTCCGTTATAACCCTCTGGGGTTCGGAGAAAGCAAGCTGGCTCCTCTGTATGACGTTCTTCTGAGATCCCTAGGCACTCAGCAAGCCGCGTATCAGTTGGTCAATATGGCGTCGGCAATCATTATGTCGGTGGACAACCTGCGTAACATTAAGGCTATTGATTCAGGGGCGGAAGGCAAGCTCCAAGAGGTAGCTCGCCAGTTGTCTATTTACAATGCGGCGCTTGTTGACGGGAAAGACATTAAGATCGAGACCCTGTCTACCTCGTTCGGTTCAGTACCTGAGCTTCTCGTAACGTATACGCAGTTCCTCGCCGCCGCTTCGGATATTCCCATTACGAGGTTCATGGGCAATTCTGCCTCTGGCTTAAGCGCGACAGGAGAAGGTGATGCTCGAAACTACTACGACATGGTTGACTCCATTATTAACAATGTCCGTAGGCCAGCAGAGCAGAGGCTTCTCGATTGGATCGGGCCTTCAGTGTTCGGGTATGAGGAGTGGGCTCGCAGATCAGCAGACATGGTCCTCACCTATGAGCCTCTCTGGAATCTTGATGCGGTGCAGCAGGCAACGCGGGATGAAATCATTGTTCGTACGCTGGTATCGATGTACCAAGCCCAGATGATCTCTGCTGAAGCCGCCGTAGCTGAGCTCAATGCGCGTGAAATATTTGACACGCAATTGGAAGCTGAACAGGCGCTTATGGAAACGCAGTTGGACCAGTCTGAATTGATGGGAGGCGGAGATGCCTATTCAGTTGGCGGGTTCCCCAACCCGTAAACGCCGTCCAACACGTCCAATCCGAGCTAGTGGAGTAGGTGGCTCAGTTCGCATGGCGAGAGCGCTGTATGCAGAACTCAGCAAGATGATTGGACCGATGATTAACGATCTAATGGACATGGTTCCATGGATCGAAGAGCGTCCCGGCCCGGCTGTCACTGCATACGCCCTGCAACGCTTGCGCGACCGTTGGAGACGAGTCCTTGGACCTTCCATCAGGGGCATAGCGGGTAAGTGGGTTCATGCGGTTGATGAGCGTGATCGCCTTAAGCTTCAAGCGAGCCTTAGCAAGGCTCTAGGCGTTCCTTATGTATCCATTTTTGACAATGACGCTGTACGTGAGACAGCGGAGCTCATGGGGGCGCAAGCTGTTCATCTTATAACGACGGTGCCTGAGAGCTATTATGATAAGATCCAACAGGCTGTCATGAAGACATATCAGCAAGAGCGTTTACCAGAAGGTCGGGGTCTCATACAAGAGATCCGTGAGCTTAACAACCTTACGTATGAGCGTGCCAAGCTGATTGCCGTTGACCAAACCAATAAGATGCACGGCATGATAACTCAGACCCGCCAGACCCAGTTGGGAATTGAAGAATACTATTGGAGAACGGCGGGAGATTCGCGAGTAGTTGGGGATCCCACAGGGTTGTACCCTAAGCCTACGAAGTTGCATGGAAACCACTACGTAAGAAACCGCAAGATATTCCGTTGGGACGAACCTCCGGACGATGGTCATCCTGGATGGCCTATCCGTTGCAGGTGTCATGCGGATCCCCGTGTGGACTTTAAAAAGTTGAAACTCCAATGAAGCACGCCGCATTTTCCAATGCCTTTAACGCTGGATCTCCTCCTGAACCGTTGGGCAAGGTATATCGTAAGCAGGTAGAAACTCTTATTGGCACCGATACAAAGGAAGCCAAGGCGCTGAAGACCGTTTACTCACAGCTTCTTGAGGCAAAGTCGGCTAAAGAGCAGACTAAGCTGAAGGGCGAAGTAAACAAGATTGTAAAGAAGATTAAAGGTTTGAACATCAGACCGTTCTGCTTACGAGGATAACCCATGTTATATTCCAATTCACATAAGTTCAAGAACTGGCGAATTGACTCTGACGGCATGTTAAGGGTAACGGCTCGCGTTCTCGCAGACGGAGTATTTCCCTACCTGAAGAGTGAATCCCCTGAAGACGCTACTACAGACCCTGAAGGACTTGTGGGGCAATACATCCCTGTCAAAGAGTTCACGGCTGAGGCGCTTCAGTCGCTGGAAGGCAAGCCCGTCATTGTCAAGGATCACGTATGGCGTGACGCCGATAACACAATGAAAGACGGACTTACCGTTGGATCGGTAGCAGGAACACCTAAAGTTGAAGGTGGATACCTTGTCGCTGACTTGTTAATCACTGATCAGAACGCGATCGATAAGATTAAGAGCGGCGAACTGGTAGAAATTTCGTCTGCCTACGACGGGGACTGTTATTCCAAGGATGGCGTCTATAAGGGCAAGCCTTTCGGGGCTGTCCAGACCAATCTGAGGTTTAACCATGTTCTCTTGCTCCCTGAGGGCGCAGGTCGATGCGGACCGAATGTCCGTATTGTTAACACTAACCAGATAAAGGAGAAGGGAATGAAAGTCCTTCAAAGACAGTACGGCAACCGCAAGGTCGACTATCGCTTTAACAACGAGGAAGACGCCGCCGAAGCCGAAAAGATGATCGAAGATCAGAAGACCTTCAACGCCGACGAACTGGCGGCGGCTGTCGAAACTGCCCAGTCCATCAAGACCCAGCTTGATGAGCTTCAGGGTCAGTATGATGCGGCTATGGCTACCATCGAAGAGCAGAAGGCCACTATCGATGACCTTATGAGCGCGGAAACTCAGGAAGCTATGGCTCAGGAAGCCGCCGCTCAGACCGAAGCGGAAGACGCCATTCTTGACGAAGCCGTCGAGAATGAGGTCATCGAGGAAGAAGAAAAGGAAGAAATCAAGAACGAGTGCGCCAAGGCAAAGACCTTTGCCAACCGTCGCAAGATCATCGTTCAGAACGCCATGAGCGTCACGGCTGAGGCCCTCAGTAAGTGGAATCAGGACGCCATTGATGGCGCGTTTGAAACCCTCGCTATGCAAGCCACTCTTCGGCAGAAGCGCATGAACAAGACTCCCATGGGCGGCACGAAGTCCAAAGTTGCCAATAGCAACTCTGCTGCCTCTTCCCTCGATCGTATCCTGCGCCCGATGCGGCTTAACAACTCCCGCAAGAACGGGAAGGACAAGGAGTAAGCAATGGTTTACACTCCTCAGAGAGGCTTTGCTCAGAGCCAGTACTTCGATCAGCAAGCTACGGCCCTCGCGGGCATGCTCGCCAACGCCTCTGACATCAATCTCGTTGACAGCGCCTTTGTCGGCGAGGTTGACCCTGCTGAAGGACTGACCGCCGGGATCGGCGTCATGG
>ENA-OOXY01000379-OOXY01000379.1-human-gut-metagenome-genome-assembly--contig:-NODE-379-length-43920-cov-9.246689_pt1 | contig 43920 bp, 43 predicted proteins | sample MGYA00241593_ERZ501355 | MGnify/ENA primary metagenome ERZ501355 (study PRJEB25962, sample SAMEA2042739) | human gut metagenome | biome: human gut; feature: human-associated habitat; material: faeces... | reverse complement strand
GCCGTCATTATTGCGAGTAATGGCGGCTATTTTCGTTTTCCCTTGAAAATCGTGTAACACAATCCAACAAGGGCGCAAATGAATATCCCTATCTGAATCAAATCAGAATATGTAACATACATTGGCAACGCCCTCCTTTCTTTCGTCTGGAGGGTTAGCCCCTCCGAAAAAGAGGGTAAGCCGCCCGGCTCTCTAGTTTCCCATGTATCTATACTATCATTTTAGAAAAAGTCTTTCAATCAAATTCTAACCTGATTGTCTTTTTATTCGTTATTGTGTTACAGTTCACAGGTTACCCGGCGAACTGTAACAACAAAATTACAATACGATTTCCTCCACCTGAATCTTCTGGTTTACCATCCCCTGGCGGCTGACCAGCAGATACACCTTTAAATCCAGCTGATCTTTTGCAATTGTAAATGGCTCCTGCCGCACAATTTCTACATATGCGCCCGTCTTTTCCAGTTCTTCCTTCCGTGCGTTTGCTTTTTTCAGGCACAGTGCCAGCCGTTCCTCTCCGCTTTTTCCAAACAGGCGTCGCGGATAGATGGCCGTCTCCTTTTTGATCGTTTCCGTAAGTGTTTTCACAAAGCCAAAATGAATGCTATGGTGCAGGACGTGTGCCACCCACCTGGTTACAATTGTTGACGGATGTCTGCGATAAAAGCGAATCCAGCCAACCAGCAGCCAGTCTTTCGCCTGCTTTGCCAGCTGCTCCATCACATCCAGTCCCTGCAGGAAAGACTCTTTCGGCATCTCATGTGGCACCATATACGGTTCCGGTGCAGCACAGTAAGAACAGAAATTAAGTGCCGGGACATCCGCCAGATGAACCAGATGCTTTTCCCCCTCACTGCAATAATTTTCCCCCAAATAGGTATACTTGTCCCACAGCACTGCAATCCGAAATTCCAGCTGACGCAGATTTTCATACCGCGGAACCCAGAAATGTGCAATCTCTCCGTAGTTATATAGATTTACTTCCAGCTCCAGCTTCTGATAAAACAGGGTAATAACACTGTCTCCCTGCCGCACCCCAAGCACATACCGGTCCTGATCCCGGTCATAAGAGGCATCCAGTTTCCCTTCATAATCCTTTTTGTATGTGCCTGTGAAGATTGCTTCCCGAAAAACAAGAAAACTCTCCACGGTATCATTCATTTGATAAACCAACCGGATATCCTGCTCTGTTGTATTCGCTGTATGATCCTCCGGCAATAAAAGTTCAAATTCATTTTGCGCAAGCAGTTCCTGCAGCATTTCAAATGTTGTCACGTTTTTCTACTCCCTGATCCATTGCTAAACCTATGATACTCTAATGGCTTCTTTCCTGTCAATCATCCCATATTTTTTCAACAAAAAAACATCTGCTTTCTATTTTTTTTAAGAAAACAGATGTCTTTTCATCCTTATCTCCTATCGATCGCCCGCACGGAATTTCCGTCATTTAGCTTCACCGGAAAACGATACGAATAATTTCTTTCCTGCCAGTTCTCATCCTCCATCATCCGCAAAAGATTTTTGGCGGTAATCCGTCCCAGCTGATACTTCGGATGCACTGCTGACAATAATTTCACTTTCTGCTCCTGCTGCAGCTCCGCATCATCAAAAGATACCACCGAGACATCTTCCGGAACGGAAAGCCCGCGATCTGCCAGAAATTCCATATAATATCCGGCGACTTCATCGTTGTACACAATCATTGCGGTACAATCCTTTGTCCTGCGATACATCCGGAGCATTCCCTTCTTGCTGAGCTTTTCATCCATATCTTTCGTGGAATACCAACGCACACAATCATCATCGAATTTCACGCCATAATCGGAAAGACACTGGATAAATCCTTTATAGCGCTCAATTCCCTGCATATCATCGTATTTAAAAATTCCACCAATCCGGCGATGTCCGTGTTCGATCAGTATCTTTGTCAACTCGTATGCCGCTCTGGCGTCTTCCATCTCTACGCTGTCAAACAGCTGATTTTCATAATGATTATGGATAAAAAGCGTCGGTATGTTGCGCTTTCGAATTTCTCTGAACAGGCGGATATTTGGATTGGGAAACGCGGACCGCGAACCTTCGATAATCAATCCGGAAACATTGCTTTTTATCAGCCCTTCCAGATAAAGTGCCTCATCATTCAGACGGTTTTTGGTTACCGCAACCTCAATCCCATATCCCTTTTCTGTCAACGCAGATTCAATTCCATCATACACCTGCGGAAATAAATAATCGGAATAATAACTAAGGAGCAGACCAACCCGTTGACGCGATTCGTTCTCGGTACTGCCTTCATAAGACACGTACGTTCCGCTTCCGCGTACCCGGGTGATCAGCCCCTCATCCTCTAACTGTTGGAGAGCTGTGCGCACCGTCTGCCTGGAATAACCGAATTTCTTCTGCAGAATGGTCTCAGACGGAAACTTATCCATATTTTTAATTACGCCACTGGTGATTAACGTATGTGCCCAATGATATAATTTCTGATATTTCAAATTATCCTGTTCTGTATTACGCATAGCCTCTCCATTTGCCTTTTTATGTTTTTACTTGATAACCTGAATAGACTCACGATCTGCAAATACTGCAACGAAGATCAGGAATACGATACCCTGAATGAGCTGCATCATCTGTGTAGAGAATCCCATCATAGTTAATCCACTGTTTAATACGATGTAAAGTAATGATCCGACAATAATATTCTCGAAACGAACCTTTGCACCACCGGAAATTGGCATTCCACCAAGTACCAGTGCGATCAGGATCTGTGTCTCTAACTGGTTTCCACCGGAAGATGTTACCGATCCGACTTTGATAACATTGATAAATGCTGCAAATCCTGTAATGGCACCTGCCAGTACATAAATCAGGAATTTCATCCGGTCTGTACGGATACCGGAAAACATAGCTGCTTTCTCACCGGCACCGATGGCCTTTAAATAAGTTCCGAACTTTGTAAAGCGGAATGCCACAAATCCAATGGCAAGTATCACAACCGTGCAGGCAACTTTCAGTGCTGTGCTGTCATAATTGATCAGCTTTGCAGATCCGGCTACCGGAGCGTTGGTTGTCAGGTACTTGATAAAACCACGGAATAAGAACATGGTACAAATTGTTACAATAAAGGATTTGATCTTACGGTTTACATAGAAATAACCGTTAATCGCACCGATTGCTGCTCCGGCTGCAATACCACCGATAATTGCCAGTGGAATGCTGTATTTTGAGAGCATACATACTACAATGGAGGAAATACCAAGAATAGATCCCTGGGAGAAATCCAGACCACCCATTGTCATAATGAAAAATACGCCCATCGCAGAAATCATCGTCACATATACCTGTGAGAGTACCAGTGACATATTACCCATCATTCGAAAATCTGTCAGGAAATTGAATAACAGGAAAATAACCACCAGTCCTACAATCGGAAGAAGTGAACGGATCAGCGACATTTTTGATGCTTTTTTGAGCTGCTGCTCTTTATCGTTTGTATTTACACTTGCTTGACTTCCCATAGCTGCCTCCTTATACCATCATCGTAATCAGACCATTTTCATCAAGGTTCTGGTCACGCTCAAGTTCTCCGCTGATCTTGCCGTCTTTCATGATCATGATGCGGTCACACATACCGATCAGCTCCATCAATTCCTCGGAGATCATGATAATGGATTTTCCATTTTTTCTCATCTGATTCATCAACTGGTAAATATCCTGCTTTACCTTGATATCAATGCCTCGTGTCGGGCTGTCGAGTACGACGATATCGGAATCTTTTCCGATCCATCTTGCCAGAACGACTTTCTGCTTATTTCCACCGGACAGGTTGGAAACGAACTGGTTGACATCGACCATCTTAACGGACATCTGCTTTGCAAATTTGTTTGCAAAATCTTTTTTCTTCTTATCGCTGATCAGATGTGCCGGTCCGGACAGTTCATCCAGTGACGGGAGACAAATGTTATCTCCAATGCTCTGATTTAACACAACCGACTCGTTATCACGATCCTTCGATGTATATGCAATGCTGTGTTTGATTGCGGTCGGAATATCGTTGATCTGGGTTCCATCTGCCAGCTCTACGGTTCCTTCCCTGTCATAGGATGCACCAAAGATTGCTTTACCGATCTCATGCATACCAGACTCGGAAAGTCCACCAAATCCAAGGATCTCACCTTTGTGCAGATCAAAACTTACATTCTCGATCAATCCCGGAACGGTTACATCCTTTACCGAAAGTACGACTTCATCGGAAACTTTCTCCCCGTAATCGCTGCGGTAGTAATCGCCCGTTACTTCACGTCCAACCATGAGTTTCTTTAAATCATTTTCGTTGACATCTTTACTCTTTACGGTATCAATGTATACACCATCACGGAGAATGGTGATTGTATCGGATTTCTCAATGATCTCCGGGAGATCGTGGGAAATAAAGATGACGGTGTTGCCGCTCTTTCGGATACGCTCCATATGTTTGTACAGTTCTTCACGCCCCTCCTGGGAAAGCGCTGTCGTTGTCTCATCAATAACAACGATCTTTGGATTAAAGTAGGTTGCCTTTACGATCTCTACGAGCTTACGATCCTCGAAGTTGTAAGAGTCGATCATATCAGCAGCCTTGATTCTTTCAAATCCATACTGCTTTAACAGCTCTGTTGCTTTTTTGTTCATGGCATTTGTATTTTTGATGCCACAGTGTACGAACTGATCCTCATGACCGAGGAAAATATTCTCTGCAACAGTCAGTCCGGACAATGTACCAAGCTCCTGTACAATGATGGAGATTCCTTCATTGTTTGCTTCTACCTGATTCTTTGGATGAACTTCCTTGCCATCCAGAATAAATGTACCGCTGCCAATGCTGTAAATACCGGTAAGCATGTTGGTCAGGGTGGATTTTCCGGAGCCGTTTTCTCCGATCAGTGCATGAACTTCTCCCTTGTTAACGTTAAAGGAAACGTTCTGTACGGCTTTTGTAATACCGAAGTTCTTGCAGAGATTTTTTACTTGTAATCTTACTTCACTCATTGCTGTCTTCCCCCTTTCATTACTTGACGATCTCGCCCTTTGTAGCCTTTGTTGTCAGAGTAATGATAATAAGCAGTGCAAGTCCTGTGATCACATCCTGGATAGCGGTTGGTGCTCCAAGAGCAATGAAACCGAAGAAGATGATGTTGATGACAAACTCACCGATGATAATTGCCGGAAGTGGCATTCCGTATTTCTTAAATGCCAGACCAAAGAAACATCCCATGGTCGGTACGAAGTTTCGGCTCATAGATGCCATTCCGGTAACGGCTACCATGGAAGATCCGTAACTGATGGTCAGGATCGCCATAACACCGAGGAATGCACCACTTAAAATAAATGCAAGAACTTTATACTTATTTACGTTAATACCCATGTTCTTGGCAACAAACTCATCACTGCCGATAGCATAGGTGTATGTTCCAATTTTTGTGTAATTTAAGAATATGTAAGCAACGACACATGCCACAAGTGCAAGGATGATATCCCAAGGCATCTGGCCAAATGCACGTAAATTGGATGGAAGTGTCTGCTCTACGCCGCCTGCAATGTAGTTTGCCAGAGACTCATAGATCAGTGCAAGTCCTGTTGTTACAATCATGGACGGGATACGGAGTTTTACATAAAACATACCGTTTAATGCACCGACAATTGTTCCTGTTAAGATACATCCGACGATCAATCCGAAATATCCGAGATTAAAACGGGTGGCGAATACACACCCAACGATTGCGGAAAGCATGATATTTGCGCCAATGGAAAAGTCGAACATTCCCATTACCATTACAAAGTAGAATCCTACGGCACCAACAGTTGCAATCAGGCTGGCCTGAAAATAGTTAAGCATATTGCCGAAAGATCCAAAGTTATGCGGCGAAAGTATTTTAAAGATGGCCCAGGAAAGCACAACCAGACCGAGCAGGATCAGATACCCCATTGCTTTTCCCGAAAATTTTTTCGTAGTACTCATATTATCTACCTCTTTTTGTCAATTCTGATAAACGTCACATTGATGGAAAAAGGTGGCGCCGCAAGCAGCGCCACCCCTTGTGGTTATTGTTTTATTTACCCGCACGTGCTGCTGCATCTTCAATAGATACGCTCTGTGCAGTAATTCTTAAGTCTTCCAGACTCAGCTTAGACATATCAACCAGTTCCTGATCGGTATATGGAAGCTGATCTACGAAATACTTCTCATAATTCTTGTAATCATCTGCAGATGATACATACAGATATGGGAATGGAACATCTTCGAACTTACCACCAAAGTCTTTGTAGTTACCCTTTACTGCATTGTATACCATCATGAATGCGATCAATGGATCACAGAAATGTCCTCCGGACTCACCAGCCATGGAACCATTCTCAAGTCTGTCTCCAAGGTCTGGAAGGAAGTCTGTAGAAACGATGTCGATATCTGCGGTCTTTCCGGCACGCTCAACTGCTGCGATTGCACCCTGGAGAGGATCTCCACCACCACCTGCTGGAATAAGTGCATCCAGGTTTGGATCTGCTGCCATCAGAGCTTCTGCTGCCTTAGAACCACCTTCGGAAGTTGTTCCTGCGTACTGTGGCTCAGAAAGCTTTGCCTGATCATCTGGATGTTCTTCGTTCCACTTATCTACGCCAGCTTTATAGCCTTCCCATCTGCCGAGCCATGTAGCATCTCCCTGCTCCCAGCCGATCAGACCAATGTTTCTGTCACCTTTGTTTAAAAGAATGTTTACAAGTTCTTCACCGTTTGCCGGCTCATCCTCGTGAACAGCTCCGATATAATAATCAGAATCTTTTGCTGCCTGATAAATATCTGCACTGTTTTCCTGACTGATAACACGGAAGAACTGTGCCAGATATACTTTATTGTCATTACAGGTCTTAATTGCGGAAGTCATCTCTGTATCAGATGAGTTACAGATGATAATTCCCTGACATCCTGCTGCTGCCAACTGCTCAACAGAAGCGGTAACTTTCTCAGATACATGTCCCTGATCCACATACTGTACATCGACATCCAATGCCTTTGCTGCCTCATCCAGAATCTTCTTACACTGAGAACCAAGTACATCGGTGGATGACCAGATGGAAACACCAATCTTAATCTTTCCGGATTTGTTTGATGATGTACCTCCCTGTGTGGAAGATCCTCCCCCGCCGGTTCCACAGGCTGTCATACCAATTACCATTGATGCTGCCAGGATCGTTGCAGCTACCTTCTTTAAAATTTTCTTCATACGTTGTCCTCCCTCTACTTTGATACGTATTTGCTTTTTGTAATTCTAATTATAGACGGTCCTCTCCTGTTTTTCAATAAAATACAACAATATTTTTTCGTAAAGTTGTATTGTTATATTGCAATTTAACTGTTAAATTTTCTATTTTTCATACGATTATGTGCATTTTGACTGGTTTTCATTTTATTTTTCCTTTGTTTTACTGTCGTTTTGTGCGTTTTGTGTATTTTATTCTTGATTTCTTTCGCTATTGCAATACAACTTGCTTCATGTACACACTTGTACGTTTTCATCTCATGAACACCTGCCATTAAATACAACTGTCTATGTGCAAAGAGAGGCACGACATTGCACTTTCCCGGCACAAATGCTATGATTGAATCACCAAACAGAACAATATTGTATAAAGGAAAGGGAGATGCATTATGAAGGTAATGAACATTGAAAACCCACAGGAGTTTTTGAAAGTAATTGACAGTTGTTCCGGACAGGTTGAGCTTGTCACTGCTGACGGTGACCGCCTGAATCTGAAATCAAAATTATGCCAGCTGGTATCCTTATCTACCATTTTTGAATCTGCTTCCACCATCCCGGAGATGGAAATCATCGCACATGAAGCAGAGGATTCCAGAAAGATTATGGATTACCTGATGCGCGGATAAAACGTTAGAACAATACCAATAAAAAGGAGTATGAAAAACACCGTTGTTTTCCATACTCCTTTTTCTTATTATATATGTCTTATATCTTTGACCTGCTTCAGACAAAAATCCGATTAGATATTTAACAGATCACTGAATACTTTCAGTGCTCCGTCTGTCTCATGTGCAAGAACGCGCTTTGCAAGAACTTTACCAAGCTGAACACCTTCCTGATCGAAGCTGTTGACATTCCATAAGAATCCCTGGAACATGATCTTGTTCTCAAAGTGTGCAAGCAATGCACCGAGTGTCTTCGGATTAACCTGCTCTCCGATAATAATAGAAGATGGGCGTCCACCCTCGAAATTCTTGTTGCGGTTTTCATCTTCCTTGCCGCATGCAAAAGCAACGATCTGTGCTGCTACGTTTGCGCAAAGCTTCTGCTGGCTTGTGCTGTCCTGAATGACAACATCTGTGTCAAGCTGGTTATTCTTAAATCCAACAAACTGCAGTGGTACAATATCGGTTCCCTGATGCAGTAACTGATAGAAGGAATGCTGTCCGTTTGTTCCAGGCTCACCGAAAATGACAGGACCTGTCGGGTAATTTACAGGCTCTCCAAAACGGTTTACGGATTTACCATTGGACTCCATATCTACCTGCTGTAAATGTGCCGGGAAACGATTGAGTGCCTGTGAATATGGAAGCACAGCAGTGCTCGGATATCCCAGTACGTTACGCTCATACACACCGATCAGTGCATCCAGCATCTCAGGGTTCTTCAATACGTCTTTTTCTGCGGAGAGTTTATCCTCTGCTGCGGCGCCATCCAGGAACTGTGCAAATACATCCGGTCCGAATGCCAGGGATAATACAGCTCCACCAACGGCTGATGTAGAAGAATAACGTCCTCCGATGTAATCATCCATAAAGAATGCTGCCAGATAATCATCACTCTTTGCCAGCGGAGAAGTCTCACTGGTAACTGCGATCATATGCTTAGAAGCATCCAGGCCTGCTTTCTTTAATGCGTCCTTAACGAAAGACTCATTGGTCAGTGTCTCAAGTGTAGTACCTGATTTGGAAACAAGTACGAAAATAGAATGGGCAACATCTACAGAATTCAATACAGCGGCTGCATCATCCGGATCTACATTACTGATGAATTTTGCTTCCATCTTAAATGTGTTGTTTTTCTTTGCCCAATTCTCAAGTGCTAAATACATAGCGCGAGGGCCCAGGTCACTTCCACCGATACCGATCTGGACAACTGTTGTGAATTTTTCACCAGCAGCGTTTGTAATCTCACCAGCGTGTACCTTATTGGCAAAATCAGCAATTCTCTGCTGCTGCTCCACATAGAATTTACGCTTATCCACACCATCTGCCACAACAGCTTTTCCAAGCTGTCCACGGGTCAGCTGATGAAGAACCAGACGGTTCTCTCCGGTGTTAATGACTGCACCGTTGTAAAGCTCCTCAAATTTTTCGGAAAGCTGTGCTTCTTCTGCTAATTTTACCAGAGCTGCCAGCACATCATCATCCACCTGCTTTGCAGCATAGTTGTACACCAATCCCTCTGCCATTGGAATACTGTAATTTTTCACACGCTCTGCCCCGTTCTCGCCAGACATAACTTTTTTCAGATCTATGCGACCTGTTTTTGAAAGGTTCTGAAAAGAAGCAAGGGTATCCAAGTTGTCCCAAGTAACCATAATAGATTCCTCCTATATGTTCTTTGTTATTTTATTCCTCAACCTTACTGATTATACAATGTAATTTCCATGAATTCAAGTATGGATAGTATGTGAAAAATGCGCTTTTCTTTTTCTTATACTGTGATATAATTCTTATAGATGTTTTGGAACGGCATATGTTTATTGGGGGATTACATATGATTCATAAAAAAATAGGGGCGTTTATATTTCAGGATGTACAAAATCCAAATGAGACAAAAACCACTGCTGTGACCCTGCGTCTGTACGCACTGATTCTCAGCGTTTATTTTCTTGTCCTTTTTTGTGTCTGCTGCTTTCTTCGGGATGTTCCTTCCTCCCTGCTGACGCTCATCTGTGGCATTTTATATGTATTTGCTTTCCGGATTACCTATCTAAACCATACACATTTTGCTTCCATTTTTTCACAATTACTGACGTTATTGTGGATTACTGTATTTATACAGAGATTTGGGTGGGACTGCGGTGTACAGCACTTCCTGTTTGTACTTCTCGTATTAAATTTTGCAGTCAGTTTCCACCGCATACGCACTAAAATCTTTGTTGGAATCTGCACATGTGCTTACCGCCTGCTTTTGTATTCCTATACACGGTATCATCTGCCGGTCATCCAGCTTTCCACAGATGCCAGTATCTGCATACAGACCATAGACACTTTGTTTATTTTTGCAGAACTGATCACGGTTATGATTATTTTCACCCAGAATTCCCAGCAGATGGAACACAAGCTTATACGTTACAATCTGGAACTGGAACACATCGCATCCACAGATCCCCTGACCGGGCTTTTCAACCGTTGGCAGATGTATAAGCGTCTGGAAACATGTATTTCCAGATACACGCAGCATAAATTACAGACCCTGACTGTTGCCATGGGGGATATCGACTTTTTCAAACATGTAAATGATACTTACGGGCATGATGCCGGGGATGAAGTTCTCCGCACACTTTCCAGGTTGTTTTGCACGGTAATAGGCGAAAAAGGAGAAGTCTGCCGCTGGGGCGGAGAAGAATTCCTGTTTGTATTTCCCGGCATGGATATGGAGGAGGTTCAGCTTTTGATGTCTGACCTTCTGGATGATATCCGGCACACTCCTGTATTATACGAACGCAAACTGATTCATGTAACCATGACATTCGGAGTCGAAGAATTTGGCAGAAATCATACCATGGAATCTGTCATTCAGGAAGCCGACCGCAAGCTTTATCTCGGCAAAGAGAGTGGGCGGAACCGGGTGATCTACTGATTTTATGCCATCTCACCCACCCGGTGGATTTCCGTTCTTTTTCTGAGGAAATCCAAAAATCTGTCACATACGACGGTATATACAGATCCCATCACATTGAATATAATTCGCAGCGTCACTGCCGTACCTGCACCGAATAACCCCGATGCAATCGACAGTGCGCCAAACGTATTAAATACGGTCTGCCATGCATATCCTGCAGAATAACCCACACCAATTCCACCGATCATCCCGATATACGGATACATGGATTCCGGTAACACATGATACAAAATAAGGAAGATCATGCACCCCACAATATTAAACGGTCCCCTGCGTTTTGCACGCTCCACACTGTCCTCATGAAATGGAAGACATACAGACATGCAGGCGATTCCCGCCCACATGGCACGCGGCCATCCGAGCAGTGACACGATCAGCAGTGCCGAAGAAACAATCAGTGTCAGCTTAATATACCACCAGTTCCGCGCGGAACGTACATCAAATTCCCGGAACAGATCCAGGAAGGTCCGGCGATACGGACGATTTTTCTGGTTTTTATAAAATACAGCCATACAGATCCCCATTCCGATCAGCAGACTGATGACACGCAGTACATAAGCATGACCGCTCACATCATATCCCTGCAAAAGCAGATATCCAAGAACAAACGTGGACTGATTGGACATAATGACATTGTGGCATCCAAAAATCATAAGAATCAGAATACATGCCACATTCACAAAAAATGCCGGAACCGGATGCAGCATATTGGTAATTCTCGGCCCAGCAATCAAAATGCCAAAAATCCCTGCAATGCATAGTAATCCATGGCTGGTGCGCACACCGAAATCTGCCTGGCGGAGTACCAGTACCGCCAACAGCACAACCACTCCCGGTACACTGTTGTCTGCACCGAATATTTTACTAAACAGTGTAACCACAGCGACGCAGAATGCCATAACAAGATAGACTTTAAAATTATAGATCAGGATATGTCTGCGTTTTTCTTTTTTGTCTGTTGTGTTTTTGATCAGCTGTTTTGATCCAACTGAACTCAGTTGTAGTTCCTGGTAAAAAGTCATCATCTGATTCCCCCTCGTTTTTTTAATAAAAAAGTACGCTGGCTTTGTGGTGCAACGATATCACAAAGCGTAGCGTACTATACCTCGATTTTTAAAAAACGTCAAGGATACGTCCTGTTTTTTTTAGATTTTGTTTAGAATTATTTTAGATTTTTCCCATCTGAAAAAGCATTTCCCACTTTTTCGCCCAGCACATAATACTCATTGTTGAACGGATCAAATGTGATCGGCTGTACTTTTGCCACATCTACTTTTCCATCCGTCATTGCAGCTTCGTCCACGCTGACATTGACAATCTCCGCTACCAATCTGCAGCTTTCCGGATCATAACTTTTTACTTTGCACTCTGCACAGACCGCCAGTTCATTGATGATCGGAGCGTCTACATTTGCACTCTTTGTCACGGTAAAACCTGCTTTTTCCAGTTTTCCTGCCACATTGTTTGCAGATTCGATTCCCACATAATCACAGGCTGCCACATGCTTTGCATCTGCCATGCTTACGGTAAATGCCCCGGTTCTCTGGAAATTCTTTGTTGTCTTATGTCCGGCACTGATGCAGAAAGAAATCTCGTTTCCTTCACTGATTCCGCCCCATGCTGCGTTCATTGCATTCGCCGTGCCGTCCTCATTGTATGTTGCGAGAATAAATACCGGCTGTGGATAGGTGTATGGTTTTGCTCCAAAATCTTTTCTTGCCATATTAATTCACTCCTTTTCGTGCTCTGTTTTGAATTATTTGGAAGGATGAACTCCTTCCTCTGTTTTATACCTCACATTTTTGCAGGAATCAAGAGGGGGCAGGACATATACAGGTTTTTTGTGGGATTATGTCCCACGGCTTTTGCTTCTTGGGACATATGTAGATTTTGTGAGCAATTATGTCCCATAACTTCTGGTGTCTGGGATATATAGAAGATTTTTCCGGAGCTATGTCCCTCTTTCTTGGACACACGGGACTTTTTCTCCTGCTTTTTCGCTATATGTCCCTCTTCTTTAGACTTACGGGACTTTTTCCTCTGCTTTTTCTTTATATGTCCCTCTTCCTTGGACTCGCGGGACTTTTTCCTCTGCTTTTTTCTATATGTCCCTCTTCTTTAGATTCGCGGGACTTTCTCCCCTGCTTTTTTACATATGTCCCATCTAGGTTCTGCAATAGCATGAAATGAAGGTGATATACTTTTATATGCCCCAAAATTATATAGCTAAATACAGTTCGCACTCCAAGATTTCACACAGGCAAAAATGGCATTTTATATAATTATATCTCTGCACATACTTTGCCAAGTTTTTTTGCATATTCATAAAGCTGCCTATTTTTTTCATTATAAGGACCAAATTCTGTCAATGCGCAAATGCAGGCATCACAGTCATCGAGCATCTGTTTTGCCCGCAAAAAGGTTTCTTCCGAAACCGGAAAGAATGCTTTTTCCGAAAAAACACAAGCGGCAAGTGCAGATGCCGCTGCGTACTCCACATCATTTTCCTGCAGAATGCCTGCTGCAAACGGAATATTCTGCCGCTGCAGGCGGTTGTAAACCGCAAGCCCTGTTCCACCACCGCCAATCACAAATACCTCCGGAATTCCTTCCGGTCTTTCCATAAAAACCTGTCCGGTCTGCGGTTCAAACTGCTGTGGCTTTACACCGTACAACTGCTGCACGTAGTTCCCGGAAAAGATTTCCTCCGGTGTCCCGACCCGGTCAATACGGTCCCCTTTCACACACGCAATGATGTCTGAAATTTTCTGTGCCAGATCCAGTTCATGCAATGACATGATAACTGCCAGGTTTTTCTTCCGTGCCAGCATGCGGATGGTTGTAAGAATGTCCAGTTTAAATCCCATATCCAGATAGGAAGTCGGTTCATCAAGAATCAGAACCTGTGTGTCCTGGCAGATCGCCCGCGCCAGCATAAGTCTCTGCCTCTGCCCATCACTGATTCTCCGGAAATCCTGCTGCTGCACTTCCCCGGCATGCACCAGGGCAATCGCCTCGTCCACCTTTTTCCAGTCCTGTTGTGAGAGGATACCAAGCCTCCCCGTGTACGGGTAGCGCCCGGTTGCCACCACATCCCTGCCGCTTAACAGTTCCGTGTGGATGCGCTCTGTCATGACCATCGAAAGATGTCTGGAAATTTCACTGTCCGTCAGTTCCCTCATGGATTCTTTTCCCAGAAAAACACTGCCGCCAATGGTTTTAAGCTGTTTGGTGATGGTCTTTAAAATTGTCGATTTTCCGGAGCCGTTTGGTCCGATCAGTGTGAGGATTTCCCCTGGCCGGACACCCAGATTGATATTTTTAATCAGGGGAATCCGGTCGTATCCTACGGTCAGATCACGCATCGTAAGCTGCTCGTCATCGTTTGGTATATCTTGCGCAGGAAACTGCCCTGGCTCCTTTAGCATATTCTGCCCGTTATGTTGTTTTCCGTTTTCTTCTTTCATCACTTTCCAATTATTTTCCATCTGCATTTTTGTGTCTGCTCATAGTAACTTTCTTCCTACCTTTGCGTCCTTATCCGTTTTGGCTTTCTGTCTGCACATTATTTGTCTTCCACGATTCATCACATCCGCTGCTTTCGCAACATTGCCGCAATTACCACCGGCACTAAAAATACCGCAGTCACCGAACTGATACTGATCTCCGTTGGTGCAAACACGGTCCGCGCAATCCCGTCACAGAACAGCGTAATCACTGCGCCGCCGAGAAAACATCCCGGAATTAGAATAATCGGTTTTGCCGTGTGGGTTGCCAGTTTAATCAGATGCGGCACCGCAATTCCGACAAACGAAATCGGTCCGGCAAACGCGGTCACACATGCCGACAGCAGACTTGACAGTAAAATCAGTGCAATGCGCAGTGCTTTTACATTTACGCCCATATTTCTGGCATAAGATTCTCCCATCTGATAAGCACTGATTGGTTTTGCAAGCCCGAAGGTAATCACAACCGTGATTCCAACAATTATGACCATGATGCGGATGTGCTCCCAGCTCATACCGGAAAAACTTCCCATCGACCAGTTGTGAAGATTGACAATATTGGAATCGTCCGCAAACGTCACACAAAAATCCGTAATCGCCGAACAGATATAACCAATCAGGATACCGCACACTACAAGCAGCGACATATTCGATACCCGAAACGAAATCAGAAGGACAAATCCCATGGCAAGCAGTGAACCGGCAAATGCAGCTACCACCATTCCAAGGGAACTGACCATAATCCCTTTTTCCAGAAGAAAGATCATGGTCAGTGCCACGACAAGTTTGGCTCCGGAGGAAATCCCAAGCACATACGGTCCTGCAATCGGATTCTGGAAAAAACTCTGCAGCAGGAAACCGGATACGGAAAGTGCCCCTCCGAGCAGAACTGCAGCAATGATACGGGGCAGACGGATTTTCCAGACAATCTGATACAGTGTGGAATCCGGCTGATGTTTTGTCAGCACGCCCAGAAAATCAAAAAAAGACATTTCCACACTTCCGACACCGATATTCCAGAAAAACAAAACGACCAGCAATCCCATGATCACAAGAAAAGAAACCAGATAGCGGAGCGTTCTGTTTGTTTCTGTCCCAGAATTATTCTTTTTTTCTTTTATTTGTGATCTCATGTTCTTCTCCTCATGCATTACGACAATTGTTATTATTTGTACATCCGTACGCTCCGGCTCACTGCAATTTCTTCAGAAACCGGTATGTTCCATCCCCTTCTCCCGTCAGAATCTGATTCAGATCCTCGATAAAATCACAGGTTCCGGTGGACTGCTGGTAAAAATTGCTTCCCGTTGTGTACACCTGTCCGCTTTTTACAGCCTGAAAATCCGCAAACAGGCTGTTTTTCTTTACCAGCTCATCGATGGACGTCAATTCCCCCTCAATGGTTCCGTTGTAGATCAGCACATCCGCATCAATCTCCGCAGAATAAAAATCTTCCATCTGCATTTTCATCGTGGAAAGTGCATTTTTTTCTTCATCCATATAATTTCCGAGTGAATAGGTACCGCCTGCAAGTCCGATCATCGCAGAGACATAGTCGTTTGGCTTGCGCACAGTGATCGTCCCGTCCGAGGAAACTGCAAAAAATGCCACCTTTTTCCCGGTGCTCTTTTTTTCCATAATCGGTTTCACACGTTTTACCTGTTTATTAAAATAGTCATCTGCCTGCTGTTGTTTTCCAAACAGAATACCGAACAATTTGATCCATTCCAGCCGTCCCAGCGGATGCTTTTCATAACTGGAACGCTCGACCATCACCCGGATGCCAAGTTCTTCGAGTTTTTCCTTTACTTCCGGATTGTGCGTGACCATCGTATTTTCAATGGCAAATGTGCAGCCACCCTGCAACAGCTGTTCGTAATCCGGCGCACTGTATTTTCCGGCATAAACCAAAGAACCGTCTGCCATGGCATCCTTCGCCTGCTGCACATACCAGTCGTCTTCCTTCAATGCGGTGTATGCAATATGTGACAGCCCCCCAGTCTGGCAGATCAGATCCATCACCGCAGACGATACAAGGTACACATGGTTTAACGGCTGCTGTAAAACGGTTACATCCTCCGGTACATCCGCTGGCACCGGAACCCCTTTCGGAATAAGCAAAAAACGACCGTTGTCCACGATCGTAATCAGCTTATAATTTCCATATTCATCGATCTGAAACTGATCGGCATAGGACAATTTTACCTGCCCGGTCTGTTTCAGATCTTTAAAACTTACATCTTTTGCAAAAGAAAATGTCAGGGTGTAATCAATCTCATGCGGCTGGCTCATGGCTGTAGTGTCTCCTACTACATCCATCGTACACGGAACTCCGGCAATTGGAAATGTAAACGTTGAATTCCCGCCCTCGTTCTCATTTATATATTTTTTTCCATCGACCAGTATGTAATCGTAATAGGTACTGCTCCAGACTATGGTTGCATATGCCTGTCCGTCCGTCACTTTTACTTTTGCTTCAGAATCTACGGAAGCTCTGCCGCTTCCGCCTTCCAGTTCTACATTTACGGTGTATTCTCCGTCTTCCAGCGACGTGTCCGGTTCCGCTGCGGCAGTCTGCGCTTCCGTGGCATGCTGCGCCTGTTCTTTTTCCGCCGTAGAACCACAGCCGGACAAAACCGACACACACATACAAAGGGACACGATAATTACCGTTAATTTCCTACTTTTCATACTTTTTCTCTTTGACCGGATGATTTCTCCGATCCATCCTATCTGTTTTCCTGTAACTTCTGACACATGTACATCATGTTCAAATACGATGTACCGGAGTTGCCGCCGTCTGGCAGACAGCTCACATTTTTATTTTTTCTGTGCATCTGATACACTGACTTTATGATCATACCAGGTTCCCTTGGTTCCAAGAATTGCAAGGTCAAACTCTTTTCCAAGTTCTTCTACCGGCACGTCAAATCCGTAAACTTCCTCTGTCGTTCCATCGCTGTATTTTACTTTATCTGTCGTTGGCTGTAACAATTCTGCACCATCTTTTTCTGCATCTTTTGCGCTTCCCAGAAACAGATTTACGATTTTCTTGGATACCAGACGGATGTGAATGGTCATCTTTTTGTCTTTTACGGTAAGGGTTCCACATCCATTGTCTGCTTCATTGACATGAAACATCCCACTGTCGGTATTAAACTTTGCGGTATAAGTGCCGTCCTCCAGCGCGGATACCGCGCTGGAAGAAGCAGACTTGGAAACTTTTCCAAGTGACTCAATTGCTTTTTTTGTATGCTCTACATAAAGTTTCTGGACAGCTTCAATCTCACCAAGTCCGGCAATCTGTGTGTCAACACTGTCGAAATTGCCGCTTGCAGTGAACTGGCTCTTCCAGGAATCGTCATCGTCTCCTGCCATATCATTGTTTGCATGATCTCCGGCAACAACCATAAGTGGACGAAGAATAACTTTCTTGTAACCTGCGTCCTTAACTGCCTTGATTACATTTTCACAGGAAGTCTCTTCCGGCTCCCCCTCTACGGTTCCGATAAAGACATTGTCATAACCAAGCTTATCCATCTGTGTAGACATCTGGCTGTAACTTATCTTTGCAGAATGGGAAGTACCGTGTCCCATGAATACAAATGCAGTACCGTCCTTCTTTGCAGCATCCAGTGAATCGTATCCTGCGGTTTTTACGGCTTCTGCTGTAATATCTTCTGCAACTGCCTTCTTGTCATCGTTGATCACTGTTGCATCATCACCAACTTCGCCAAGCAGCGGTTCCGCAACGACAACTTTTTCAAACTTATCCTTATATGCATCCAGCTCTCCGACAAGTTCATCATACTCTGCCCCATGCATCAGGTGTGTCGGCTGGATCACCAGATTCTTTACCCCGTTATCAACCGCTCTCTGTAATGCCTGGTCTACGTTGTCGATCTTCTCGCCATCTCTTGCCTGTACGTGATTGATAATGATCTGTGCGGTAAATGCCCTGCGGACTGCCCAGTCCGGATTTGCTGCCTGAATGGCTTTTTCCACACCACTGATATCTGCGGCACGGCTGTCATTAAAAGATGTACCAAAGCTTACGACAAGGATTTCGTTATCTCCGATATTATCCTGATTTAACGGATCATCCTTGGAAGCATCACCGGTATCTCTGCCGAAATAATCCGGATCTGCATTTTCACCGGAAACAAGTGCTTTCTGTGCATCTGTCAGCTTGTCCCATGCTTCTTTTGCAGCAGCACACTGCTCATCGGTTTTATCTGTTCTTTCCTGAACATAAATAGCATCAATTAATTCTGCTACCTCATCGGCAGCTGCCTGATCGTCTTTTGCAGACTCTGTGCCCTGCGAATTTTCTACCTGATTGTTGTCTTTGCTGTCTTTGTTTCCGCATCCGGCAAACATGCCTGCAGCCAGTACACATGTCAGAAACAATGCAAGTGTTTTCTTTCTCATAATTCTCTCCTTTTTGAAATACAGCATAGGCTGCATTTCCTGCATACACCGCATCCACCCTGACGGATTTCTCATGCGATGTATTCTTTGGGTTGACGGGTTGCTTCATCTCATAAGATCACGCATCATCCAAAGTGCCAAAAGAAAAGCCCCACCCGGAACATTCCGAAAGGAGCAATCAACCCATGCAAAAAGGAACTGTCTGTGGACGGCTACCCCACACAGTTTTCTGTAACATGCAGTACGATCAATGACTCGTGATCTGAAAGTAAAAACTTTCTGTACCAGATCATTGGCAGGTTTCCTGGCTCATAGATCATCATAACATGCTTCGCCTTCCCAATGCAGTTGCATCAGTGGCATCTGAAATGCAGCCTAAGCTGCATTTCCTACGTACACCGCATCCGCGCCAGCGGATTTCTCATGCGGTGTGCTCCTTCTTGAAATGCAGCCTAAGCTGCATTTCCTACGTACACCGCATCCGCGTCAGCGGATTTCTCATGCGATGTGCTTCTTGCAGTTACTCCCTAATCACAGTGACGAGTTCGTACAGGATTTGCACCTGTTTCCCTTTTACCCTGCGCATACAAGCCCATATATCCCATGCAAAGTGGCTTTATATGACAGGCACCAAAGATCTTCTTTATGAAACTTTCTACATATTAGCATATTGCGCGTTTATTTACAATGCGAAAATTACGTCTTTTCCGTTTTGATCCGGCACACCACTTCCGCTCCAGACTCCGCGTGGTTGTAAAAACAAAGCATGCCGCCCTGCTCTTTTAAGAATTTTTTTGCGATCGCAAGACCAAGCCCCTGATGCGTCCGGTCATGCCGGCTGGCATCCCCGCTGTAAAATTCCTGATCTGCATAGATGAGATCCTGCTCCGAAAAACCCTTTCCAAAATCGCGGACGGTTGCAGTCAGATACTCCTGCCCCTCATACACTTCCATCTGCAGGCGCACCACGATCCCGCGCGCCCGGTCTGTGTGTTCCACCGCATTGCTGACCACATTTTTCCACGCTCTGCCAACCGGTCCTGGCTTGCAGCATACATTCCCACACAGGGAATCCTCCTGAAAAACAACCGGAACTTTTTCCGCTGCCGCAATCTGCATGGCTGCTTCTTTGAACTGCTCTTTCAAACGCGCACAGGTGACTACATCTGTTTCCTCTGCGCGGTCACGTCCATACAGCAGTTGCCGCATATGCTCCAAATACTGCTCCATGCTGCCCACATTCGCCAAAATAGCATCCGTACACTCCCGGTTTTCCGCAGACAAATCCGTCTCCGCCAAAAGCTCGGCATTTCCTTTGATGACAGTAAGCGGTGTCTTGATATCGTGTGTCAGTGCCGCAAGCTGCTCTTTTTTCTGCTGCTGTGCGTCCCACTGTCTGGTCAGCGAATCTTTTAATGCTTCTTTCATACCGGAAAGTGAGGACATCACATCGTCAATCTCCTTAATCTGCGATGGGCCGGTTTCAAACTCCAGATCATTTTGTCCAATTTTTTCCGTAACTTCGCGTAGCTGCCTAAGCTCCCGTTTTAATTTTTTTGCAAAATGGCCGGACAACAATATGGCGTGCAGGAAAAACAGCACCACGCCAAGCACCGGTGTCAGTATCTCCAGAGATGGAACAATGCCGTTTAATTTATCGTACGCATACCTCATATGCAAATCGTATTTTACAATACAGATATCGCCGCTGTTCTGCTTAATATAGCGGTAATACTTTCCCATGGATGCATACTTACTGCCGTTTTTATACCCCTGCCATGCCCTTTTCTGCGCGTCTGCCGAAAAAGTTCCGGTCTTAAACCGCCCCGTCGCATCGTAAATCCCGTATCTGCATCCATCCGGAATCAGGGCTTCCACATCTGTCCCCGCAGCCTTAATTTCTTCCGTATGGTCCGTCAGTTGCAGCTCCGCATAATTGGCAGGCAGCGTAAATCCTGTCATGGGACTTAATACCAGAAACACCAGACAGAATATTCCGATTCCGAACGTATCCAGACAGAATAACGCCGCAAATTTCAAAAACAGCCCGGTCAGTGTTTTTTGTCTTCTTTTTTTCATTTCCATCGATAGCCGATCCCCCAAACCGTTTCAATCGGGTTGATCCCGAATTTCTGGAATTTTGCACGGATATTTTTTACATGCTCCGTAATTGCGGAACTGTTGCTGTCCCCGTCAAATCCGAATACATGCTCTAAAATCCGTTCTTTCGAAAATACCTGTCCGTGGTTTAATGCCAGGAATTCGCAGATCGTATATTCCGCCTTTGTAAAAACAAGTTCATGTTCCTGCACATAGATTTTTCTCTCCTGCATGGAAAAACGCACCTCCCCGATACAGATCGTATGCGTTTTTTCCCTGTTTTCCCGCCGGATATGTGCAGCAACTCTCGCCCGCAGTTCCCCGATCCCGAACGGTTTTGTGATATAGTCATCACCACCCGCGCCAAGCCCGGTCATTACGTCTTTCTCTTCGGTTTTTGCCGTGAGAAACAGAATCGGACAATCCACTTTTTCACGGATTCTGCGGCACAGATCAAACCCGTCTATGCCCGGCATCATCACGTCTAAAAGAATGAGCTGGTATCTGCCCAGTTTGTCTTCCTCCAGTTGCAGCGGATCTTCAAGTGCCGTCACCTGATACCCTTCCCGCAAAAGTGCTTTTTTGATCACAGCTAAAATTTCCCGGTCATCATCAATTGCCAATATCTCAGTCATTGCACTGCCTTCCTTCATATTTATGAAACCATACTCCAATTATGACACACATCAGAAACAGGAGCAACAGACAAAACAACACACGTTTCCCGTTTACGGGATCATTGCAATACCGAATGCCCCTTGCACTCCACGTAGCCGGAAAAAACTGCCATCTGCCCTCCCCAAGCCCGGTGAGAAACAAGGCGGACACCACCGACTGCGCCACGCCCACGCACTGGGATACGGTCTTTGGAAAGATCAGATTCAGGAACAAATGCTCCAGATACAACGGCACACTTCCGAAAATCAGTGTCCCCGTCAGCCGCACATACCGCATGCCAATCCCCTCTTTTCCCAGTAAAAAATGATACCCGGCAGCAAAAAGAACTGCTGCCCCGAAAATTGCAAGAACCCCCATGCCAAAAAGAACCACGCCCTTTACAACAAACCCTTTGCCCTTTACTTTGTAGTTCCCGAGAAATACCTGAAAATGATTCTGCTCCTCAAGTCCGATATTTCCCGCACACACAATGCTCACCACAAACGGAAGCCCGATACCGATCAGTTCAAAATATGCCATGGTCTGTCCCATGGGATTTCCTATGGTCCCGCGATAATAAAACAGCATGAAACCAGCGATGATAACCGGCACCGCCACATGAAACGGAATTAAAAAAGTATGCTTCATTTTCAAAAGTTCCGCCCGGACACTTCCCATCACACGTTTTGTCATTCTGCCACCTGCTTTCGAAACCATGTTCTGCCTGCCAGCCAGAATACCAGAAACCACAGAAGTGCGGCAGGAATTCCAATCAACAGACCACTCACTCTGCCGAGTTCCGGAGAATAGGTCACCTGCCCCGGCTCAAACGGCAGTCCGTTTGGCATCACTTTGATCACGACACACATCAGCCGCGATGTGATCGCTCCCGGAAACAACGCAAACCACGGTTTTAACGATACCGACGTAGACAAAATACTATAGATTCCAACATGGATCACAAGCATCAGAAATGTGCTTATTTTCTGTGCAAGAAGCAGGCAGAACGGAATCTCCCAGAGTGTGGTAAGCCACAACACAATTCCTGCCAGTATCTGTGCCGGAATCGGGATTGCCTGCCTCATCTTCAGATTCCCCACGGATTCCAGCAGCATCTGCCCCATCATGGAAAACAGCGTAAGTCCAGCAACTGCAACCGCCGACATCTTTATTCCGACAAGGATTTTTGCGTCCCAGATCTGTTCCATGCCGCAGGGCAGTGACCATATCGTGTAATTCTTTTTCTGTTTGTCCTTTTTCCCGATGATGCTGCACAAAATGCCCAGAAACCCCGGATACAGCCCGATGTACCACCAGTTGTACACATCAATGGAAAAATAGGAAGAGGTCAGCCAGAATGCCAGCAACGCCGTAAACACCGGCATGCCGAACGTAATTGCTGCCACGGAGGTATGACGGTATTTTAACTGTTCCGCCTGAAAATAATGTTTCATGATTCATTCCCTCCTTTTGCGACAACCTTCATAAACAATGCCTCCAGATCCTGCTGTTCCTGCAGTTTTCCTTCAAATCCCACCGTTCCCTTTGCAATGATCCCGATGTAATCGGCAGTCTGCTGGATTTCACTTAAAATGTGGCTTGAAATGATCACCGTAATGCCTTTTTGCGGGAAACTCCGGATCAGTGCGCGCAGCTCCTGAATTCCAAGTGGATCTAACCCGTTGACTGGTTCGTCAAGTACCAGCAGTTTCGGATCATTCAAAAGTGCCAGACCGATGCCAAGCCGCTGCTTCATTCCGAGGGAAAAAGCCCCTGCTTTTTTCTTTCCCGTATCCGTCAGGTCGACGGTTTTGAGTACTTTCTGAATTTTTTCATCCGGAATTCCGAGAAGAAGCGCGCGCACTTTCATGTTCTCCCACGCCGTCAGGTTTTCATAAATGGGCGGTGTCTCGATCAGCGCGCCAATATCCGCCAGATCTGCCCGTGTCCACTTATGCCCCTCAAAATAAATTTCACCGGACGTAGGGTTTAACAGTCCGGTGATTGTTTTCAACAGCGTGGATTTTCCCGCGCCGTTTGCCCCCAAAAGTCCGTATACACAGTTTTTGGGGATTTCCATTGTAATGTTTTTCAGAACGTTTTGTCCTTTAAATTCTTTTGACAGATTTCTGATTGTGATCATATTCTGTTCCATGTTTCATCCTCCTCTTGATTTGTAAAATCAGTATAAAGGAGAATTCTAAGGAATTTATAAGGATCTTTTTATTTTATCTGCAGCTTTAAAAATGCCTGTTTCTGCGACGGATCTTCCGGGCTTTCCACAGCAGGATTGCTGTCTGCATGGCATAACTTTTTATATTCTGCGCCGCATCAAGCTTTTTTTGCTTTTCCAACAGCTTTACCATGGTGTCCTGATACAGTTCGTTTCCACGCTCTGTACTCTCGGCATTCATCCTGCAGAACCGCAGAATGTCTTTTCCATGTTCGGTGACAAACTGCTCAAATTCGTGCTTATCCATCCCTGATCCTTTTTCTCTCTTAAATCGATTTAAGGGGTTTGCCCTTACACTTTTATATTGTCCTGAACTGGCAAAAAGGTTTTATTTATACTATAATAATATCCTGAATCATCAAAAATGGCTCCGTTTTATTTTTCAAGCATACTTAATTAACGACAAATAGGAATTTCCATAATAGAACTTGCAGTTAAGAGGCGCCTGGAAAGGATATGCGAATCCCATAAACTGAAATAAACGTAAAAACACCCGGTTAAATCACTTGATGATAAGGACTGGTATCTATAGATAAAAAATTAAATGCTCAGGTGACGTTTTTTCGAAATTTTAGTGCTTGAAATCAGGAAATGTCACCTATATAGTAAAAATTGCTTTTCCAGGTACCGCTTTTTTCGAGAAAGTGGTACCTGGAAAAGCAATTTTTGATCTATAGAGACTTTCCGGTATCTGAATGTTAAATTTTCAATATATAGGTACCGCAATGGTATCTTTTACATGAATTTTCTTCCGGGAGTGCCTTTAACTGCAGGTTCTGGTGCCTTTATATTTGTTCCACAGACAGGATTTGCGGAAATATGTTTCTCAATTATATTTTCTCCAGCCAACAGGAAGAAGGGGAACATTTCTTTCGGAAGAACAAATTTACAACTTGCTCTGGCACTCACAACCCACAGCGAATTGCGTAAACCGAACAACTTTACTCCACGTACCTGAAACCAACGCCAGAGCTAACTTGTAAATTTTTCTGTAGAAAGAGAATGTCCCCTTTTTCCGTCACATCGAGAAACCTTATATTTAGAACAGTCTCCCCCGCAAATCCATTCCTCTGAACAGACCACGCAGTTAAACAGCAATTTCAAATATCACTATTTTTTCCCGTACATTGTTTCCGTCAAACAGATCTCTGCAATCAATTTCATCGGAAAACAACAATTCCTCTACGGTCATCAGATAAGCTATGTATTCATCGGATGGATAATAGAAAAACAACTTTACTGTTCTCCTGTTTTCATAATAAGAATTCAAAATCCGGGCAATTACTTTTTTCAGCAGTTCCAGCAAAAAAGGATTAAAAAATAAATCCGGTCCACCGTTTCCGGAACTGTATACCGCTCCGCATTTGCAAGTGCAAATAATACCCTGCCGGAAGCCACGGCAGACTCTTTGTTATTCATAGCCTTTTCATAAATTCGCTCGTTATATTCGACACCGATAGACTGACATCTGGTTTGATATGACATAAAAAAATCAACTCTTCCTTTTCCGCAGCCGTAGTCGAGCAATGTGTTTTCCTTTCGAATCAGTCCGCTGTTTGCCAGACGTTCCAAAACTGAATAAGGCGTAGGTTCATAAGGATAACGATACTGATCCGCATTTGTATCGTCTCTGCCAGTGGTGCGAACCGCAAGAAGCCTGTCCCATCTTGTCTCGTTCTTTTCCTCGTTCATCGTTTTCCTTTCCTGATTAAATAATAATTCCGTTGCAATGATCAATTTCATGCTGGATGATCTGCGCCGTCCAGCCGGAATATTTTCCGTGCTGTGGTTTAAAATTCTGATCCAGATAATCTACTTCGATCTCCTTATATCTGGTACAGTTTCTGGCTCCGTCGAGTGACAGGCAGCTTTCCTCGGTCTGATACTCCCCGGATTTCTTTGTTATCACGGGATTTACCATTGCAAACTGAAACGGTCCGGCCGCTACAACGATAATTGCTTTGTTTACGCCAATCATATTTGCAGCCATGCCGACACAGATTTCCCGGTTGGCACGCAGGGTGTCTAAGAGATCGGTGATTACCTGCCTGTCGGCTTCTGTGGCAGGGGTTGCTTTTTTTGAAAAAATCTGTTTGCCTTTTACGATGTTTTTAATCATAATGTTATCTCCACTTTTCTTTTTACAGCATCATTACCATGTATGGAGAAATGCATAAAATTCCATACTTTTTGATTATGCGCACCTTTATTCTGCTACATTCTTTGATTATGCGCAATATTAATTTCATTGTCATCTAATATTCTTCATGATATGATATACTTGGTTTTTAAGAAACGATGTATACAAGGAGACAGGTATATGGTAGACTCCAATGAAGAACATGGGGAAGGACGCAGTGATGTGGTTGTGTACGACTCCCTCAATGGCCGCGTTGCTGTCTTTGAAGCCAAGTACTCCAAATCTCTCAACGATTTAGACACCGCATGGGAAAAAGCTGTGCAGCAGATGGATGATCTCATGTATGCCAAATCCTTTGAAGATGATTATGATGAAGTCATTTGTTATGGGATTTCATTCTATAAAAAACGCTGTGTTGTGAAGAAAAAAATAATTCAAATTATCAGTTGTAAAACACCTCTGAAAAAGAAGCGCCAGATCCGGCAGATGAAGCCTGTTCTGGCGCTTCGAATAAAGAAATCTTCTTCTAATGTAGAATTATCCTTCGAATAATAATAAAGCCCATATCCCTGCTTTACCAATGCCTCTGCTGCAAAATTTTCATAAAGCGCACCTTTATAAATGCCAAGATTTTTATTTGCACGCAAGTCAATTTGTGATTCATCGTCCAGACTTGCCACCAATAATCCGGTATCCGAAATATATACTTTATATTTGCTTTCATCCACATTTCCTTTTAATGGCAATTCCGGAAATTGCAAACATTCACATACATTAATAAGCCCGGCATCTTTCAACCGCTCTACACATCCCATATAATCCTTAGATCTTCCGCCCTTAGAGACTTTCGAATATTGAAATTTTTTATTTTCTTTAGCAAGCTGTGCTGGAATTGACCGGTATACACTCAGAATTTTCGCCTTATCCAGCCCTTGTGCATACTTTACAATATCATTTTCATAATCTACCAATTCGTTTTCTTCAAAATGTTTCGTCGGATCAATCCTGCTGATCAGCTTGATAATATGTTCTGCTGAAAACCCTTCCTCAACAATAACTTTATAAGATGGCTCTGTAATAAAGTTGATCTCAATTACATTTTTATGAGCGATTTTTTCTTCAATATTACATTTTCATGAGCGAATTGTATTTATTTTTTACATTTTTATGAGGAAATTTACTTTTTTCAAGAGTCTATCTTGATCGTTTCTATCAATTTTTCTGTTGTTTAATCAGGCAAATGTTAATTTTTTACCAACTGTAACGCATACCTGCATAAAAAATTGATGGCTTAGAATACATTGTTCCAAGCCATCGTAAAAAGCTTACTATTCTGTCGATTCTGCCGTATCCGGCTTCACATGATTTTCTTTGATATCCCATGTGATCGTATACTCTTTTCCTAACATCGTACCCATATTTTTTACATAATCCTCTAACATAGACTGCACCCTTTGTTGTGCCTGTGCTAATAAAACAGTATCATTTGCTGCTGTCTTCTCCATTTCTTTCTCTGCCTTTTTATAGGCTTTCGTCTGATCATCTGCATCCGCTATTGCTGAATTTTTTGCATAATAATAGGAATCCTTGGTAATGCTGTCGGGATTTGGTTTTGAACTTAATACCTTTGCTTCTGGAATATGTATTTTTACATTTTCACCATCTACTTTTACATCTAACTTTGAACTATCAATGCCAAGTGTAACTATCCCATCATAACTGATCCAAAAATTTTTATCTTTTTTCCATAATAAATAACCAGAAGCATTTTCTTTCTTTTCATTTTTCTTTTCCTCATAAATTATTGTTTATGACAAAGAAAAGGACCTTTCGATCCTTTTCTTCATCCCACCATCATAAAGCAGATCCTATTGGATTTCTGCAAGCTTTTTCACAATACGTGCCTGCACTTTTGTATAGTAGGCGGCATCCGCAGTCGACAAATTATCCGTATCTACGTCATTTAACTTCTGCATGTAATCGGCATATTTCGTCATATAATCCGCATAATCATTTAACATTCCCGCCACATCATCAGAATTTTCATACTTTTTCATAAACTCGATATATTCATCAAAGAAATCTACATAACTATCCATCATCTTCTTAAAATCCGCATCAACTGCCCCATCTTTCTTTTTAGAACTGGTTTTCTTTTTCTCCTTCTTATCAGTCTTTGAGGAATCTTTGGATGTATCTTTTGCGTTTTCCGAGTCATCTGTTTCTTCCGGCTCCTCTGTTTCTTCCGGCTCCTGCGTATCCTCCGTATCATCGTCCAGGTCATAGATATCTATATTCATTGTCTTTTTCCTTTTATCATAACTCAGCGAGAGCGTATATCCATCTTTATTCTCTGCATCATATGAATCTTCCGTCCCATAATAATCCACATTAAATCCGTTTTCCTTACATGCATTTATATAATCTGCAAACTGTGATTTCGACGTATTAAAAACGTCAATTTCAAAAGAATCTTCTGCATCCAATACAATTTCTCCGTATTTCGATTCCGGAACAGGCAACGATTTTACCAGCGTACTTGTCGGCCAATGATACTCTGTTTCTTTCGTCTTCATAGCATTACAACCACTAAGATTTCCCAAAATCATTATTCCACAACACATTACCATCATTAATCTTTTTTTCATTTCTCTTTGTCCTCCCTTTTTTGATCCTGTTTCATTTTTCTCAACACCGCTATGTAATCCATATACGTTTTTTCCTCGGTGTTTTTTTCTGTCGGAACCGGTAACATTCCATTTTGCTGCACATATGAAATAAATTCCATCTGTCCGTTCAGCTGTCTGATCTGTTGCCTGAGCCCTCGGATTTTCTTTTCCAGATACTGTTTTTGTTGTTTCTCCGAAAGTGTCAGAAGATACTTGATTTCCTTCAGATCAAGCCCCATTGCCCGATACACCAGAATCTCCCAGAGACGTTCCAGTGTAGCATCATCATACAGTCGATAATTGTCTTTCGACCGCTGGGCAGGCAATAGTCCTTCATCATCATAAAACTGCAAAGTTCTCTTGCTCACTCCTGCCAGCCGGCTCACTTCGTTTACTTTTTTCATTACGGCCTTTACCTTTCCCCGTACTTTTCAGCATAAACTATCACGCATACGTGACCGCAATACTGATTTCCAGAAATGCCATTTCTTGGTTGCATAAAGACCTTTGAAAATTTTGCGAGGTAATATTTCCAGAAATAAAAAAGCTCTGGAAAACATCTGTTTCCCAGAACTTTTTATCCTTTATTATTCATTTTTCTTACAAACCTGCCGGATCAGCTGAATCAGTGCCACCACTGCCAATGCTATATGCCCATAATCATCACAAGAAAACCCGTCTTTCTTCTTAAAAGCCCAGATTTTCATCCACCAGAATAATCTGAAACCGTCCTTTGACCCTGCTGAATCGGGTTGTCAGAATCTGACAGCAGATGCACTGTGGACTTTTACAGTCAAAACAGCTTCCGTTTTTGGAACATGGTGTGTCAATGCCAAATCGCTGTGCATTAATCGGTGCCGCCTCATTCCGCGCACGGTGCAGGGCGTCTTCCTCGGATTTTACGACTTTGTTCATACCCACAATCAGCAGGACATGCTTTGGTCCATAGGCATACGCAGCCACACGATTGGCATTTCCGTCAATATTGATAAACACGCCATCCTCGCTCATGGCATTGACACTGCCCAAAAAATAATCCGAGCTGAATGCTTTCCGCGCAATCTCCTCTTTTTCCTCCGGGGTTTTTACTTTATCCCGGTCATAAAATTCATAATCACCGTTGGAAACGGCATCGTAGAGACCACACTCCTTTACAGAAGTTGCACCGCCCATGTTGATACTGCTGCCCTTCGGGATCAATTCGAGTGCTTTCTTTACAGCCTCTTCTTTTGTCTCTACATAATATGCTTCCATGTTGCGGGAATTAAGTGCCTCCACAACACGCGCTCCCAGCTTTTCATTTCTCATTTTTCTTACATCCATTGTGTAAACCTCTTTTCCAAATAGCTACGCTATGATTTCATACTGCATCAGTTCATATTTGAGTCTGCTTCCCTCCATAATTTCCGGTGGAAGCAGTGCCCGTGCCACAAGTTTCAGATCATCACTTTCAATATCTGTCCTCTTTAAATTTGCATAATCGCCGTCAATACTGACAACTTCATAATACCATGTTTCCATATGTCACCTCCATTTTTAATCTCACAGGCTGCTTAACGGTGCTACATGAATATGATGTTTTACATATTTGTTGATCCCCTGTACCAGTCCGTCCGCAAGTTTTTGCAATTTCCTGTCACTATGATCCGAATACTGGTTGCCCAGTTCAATATCAACGGAAGAAATTGTACTGTACGAAGTCTGCGTCAGATCAATCTCCGTAGCACCGGTTCCGTTTATTTTAATCTTTTGGGAACGCAGCCCCTTGATCAGTGATTTTCCCAATGCGTCATGTTCTTCCCAGTAAGATGCAACCGGACGCATTTTTTTGAGTTTTTCGGGAACAGAAGCATAAAAGCATCCTTTGTCGTAAGAAAGTCCATCGCTGTCCCAATGCAGCGCAATATGACAATCCGCTACATTGTTACATATGACGGTACGTGCCACGTTATCCAGCTGTACATCCTTTCCATCCCGGACCATGAGCACATCATACCCCTCTGCCAGCAGTTTCTTTTTCAGAATCCGTGCCATACGAAGCGTCACATCACGTTCTGCCGTTCCGTCCCGAAATGCCATTCCATCTGAAACCGCCACTGCTTTCACAGAGCCTGCCGCTGTCGTTCCTCCGGTCACCTTTGCAGAGCCATCCGGATGACACAGCGTTTTGACCGATGAACCGCCTTTCGTTCCATGTCCCGCATTGACTGCAATCACAATGTCCTTCCGGTTCTTTTTCGCCTTGTACATAACGGCATAGCCCGATGTAATTCTGGCATGATCCGCATATTTCCAGGAAGAGTCCAGATAAATTTTCTCCTTCCCCTTCGCATATCCGCATATCGGGAAACTGATGACCATCAAAAATACAATTAGAAATACTATCCCCTTTTTCATATACACTCCTCTTTCTAAACATTCGACAGTTTTTATCCCCCTGTAGGAGCAAAATATCTTTTCACTGTCTTTACTCTACCTCATTTTTTATGGTAACACAAGATAAAATCCCCGTGTCGTTGCATTTCGGTGCCTTTAAGAGTATCATTACCATGATACGAATTTTAGGAGGATAAATTTATGAAATTAAAAACAAGACAAATCACTGTTACAGCAATTTTACTCGCAATCTGCATTGTAAGCCAGTTTTTCAAAAACCTGAATGTATACATCACAGGCCCGATCATCAATGCCGCTCTGATTTTAACCACGGTATACGCTGGTCTGGCCTGTGGCATCATTTTAAGCGTGATCACTCCAATCACTTCCTTTTTCATCACCGGAAGCCCGATTATGGCAGCCATTCCTGCAATGTTCCCATGTATTATGATTGGAAATATCATTCTCGTTCTGGCAGTTGCCCTGCTCCGCAGTAAATTCGGTAAAAAAGCCGGTTTGCCCGTATCCATTGTAATTGGCGCTGTATTAAAGGCTCTGTTTATGGGAATTTTGATTTCTCTTATCATTCTGCCGAATATGCTCCCGGCAAAAATGCAGCCAATGTTACATGTCCTGCAGCTTCAATTTTCTGTCACACAGTTAATTACCGCTCTGATCGGCGGGGTATATGCTATCATCATTCTTGCGGTACTGCGTAATACCTCTCTTGGTGAGCAGGCGTAATCCCACATTACATAAATTAACGCCCCTGCAGCTACAACTACCGGGGCGTTTTATGTACCTCTCCAAAGTACCAGTTCTTTTTATTTTCTTTGTTTACTCTACATTTTTCAAAGCCTGATCCATCGGAATCTTCTTGATTCTCTGGAAATCAAATACCATAACAATCAGATATCCGATCAGCACAAATCCAAACATTTTTGCATAACCAATCGGTGTTACGCGAAAAGCGAACCAGCCGCTGTAGGAAAAGAGCATCATCCGCCATGCCGCGGCCATAACAAGTGTTCCAAGAATCACACTGATGAGATCCGCGATTACAACCACAATACTCGTCGAAAGCAGATACAGACTCGCGATCTCTTTGTTTTCGTACCCAAGGATTTTTGTCATGGAAATTGCATTCTCATTCTTTTCAATGATCAGCTTTGTCAGAAGATAGATCATAACGGCTGCCAGAAGGATACACAGTACCTGAAAATATGTCATGTAAGAACCCATGGAATGATCCAGCTGATCTGCCATTTTTGTAATATCATGGATTGTAATAGTTGTTGCAATGTTATCCTCATCAATATCGGTAATTTTACTGTCGGATAAGAATCCGCTGAATTCATTTTCCTTCAGTTCAAATACTTTTCCGTAATTGTCAATGGACATAAAGACCGCAAGGCTCTGGGATTTATGATACAGTCCTGCTACTTTAAACTTATACGATTTGTTCTCATACTTTTCATCCAGCGATACCGTATCGCCGGCTGCAAGCCCATATTTATCGGCAAACGAAGCGGAAATATAAACTTCGTTTTTCTTAAGGGAACTTAACTTTTTAATCTTTACATAGTTACTGTCATCCGCGATTCCGTATACGGAAATTTCCTCATCGATCGCATCACTCTTTTTTACAAGTGATGTCATGTTAAACTTTTCGGCATCTTTGTTTTCCGTTGCAATCCGTTTATTATCGTCATCTTCATAGGATTTAAGCACATACTGGTATTTTGCAAACATCATGCCATCCGTGTTGCTCTTATAATAATCAAGCGTATCCGGCATGCCCACTGCCATGGCAAGCATGACCATGATAAAGAAAATACCGACAAATAAAATCAGGTAATTTGCGACATTCTGGAACATGATCCGCAGGCGGAACCGGCCAAAAAAGCTCCATCCCGGCAGACGCATGGCTTTTTTATTCTTTGTCTTTTTCAGGTCATGACGCAGAAACTGCAGTGGTGTATGCTGCATCATGCGCACGATCACGATCAGGTTGACAACCAGCATCAGGATCACCGGAACCACCGTGGTCTTAAAGAATGCATCCGGATTCCAGATCGTGTAATACGTTGGCAGACTGTAACTGTTGTAATACATCGACACAACAATATTTTTAAACACCGTATAGCCGAGTATATTTCCGACAATCGCAGCCAGCAGTGTTACAATAACCGGCATGGACAGATAGTGCCGCACCAGCTCTCCCTTCGTGTAACCGGACGCGCGCAGCGTTCCGATCGCGGAGGACTCTTTTGCAATCGTATTGCTGATCGTCACGGCAAAGATAAATGCGATGATTACCACAAGGATATCCAGCAGCACACCGCCCATGGCTTTGTCCGATCCCATATCATCGGTTGCAAAATTGATCGCCGGATTTCCGTATTTCGGTGTGTAATCTTCGAGCTCATTGTCCGCAACAACCACCTGTGTGAGCAATGCACGCATAAAATTATCAGAGCGTGTTTTTTCCCCGGCCTCATCCGCAGGCTCCGTTTCATATTTCCATGCATAAGTATAGTGAATACTCTTGTGCAGCCGGTCGAAACCGCCCTGTGTCACCATTGCCACATCAAATTTCAGTGCATCAAACATCAGATCTGTGGTCTTTTCATGTAAGGTGGAGTAATTGACATACGCAAGCAGTCCCACAACCTTATAAGTCTCTCCGGAAACTGTGACGGTATCTCCCACCTTTATTCCGACATTGTCGGCATGCATACGGTCAATGGCAATTTCATCCGCCTTCTGTGGAAAACTTCCCTGCAGCATACATGCCAGGTTGATATCCTTTGTCTTTGCAAATACGCGGATCGTGCCATCCTTTTTCCCGTCGTTATTATAATCTTCTTCCTCATTTCGGAAAAAGTTTTCATACAATGTTGTCTTTGTTGCCTTAAAATCCGGATCGTTTAATTTATATTTTTCTTCCGCATCCGCATATTTGTCTTCGATCTTGTCCTGTGCCTTTTTCCAGGCTTTGTCGTAGGCTTTTTTGTAGGCCTTATCATACGCCTTTTTGTAGGCTTTTTTATATGCTTTGTCGTAAGCTTTTTTATATGCCTTGTCGTAGGCCTCATCATACGCCTTGTCATACGCTTCGCGGTAGGCTTTGTCATGTGCCTCGTTATATGCACTGCTGTATGCACTGTCATACGCTTTTTTATATGCCGGAGCATAAGCCTTACTGTATGCACTGTCGTAAGCTTTTTTGTAGCTTCCGTCTTTTTTTGCCTGTGCTACCGCAGTACCCAGCATCTGCCCCGCTGTCTGTGCATCCATCCCCTGTGCCAGCAGGGATTGTTTTACCTGCGCTGCAAACTGTGCATCAAACTGTTTGACAAATGTTGCATCGAAACTCTGTTTAAATTTCGGATCAAACTCCTTCTTAAAAGATGACGCAAATTTTGCCGGAAACGATTGCTCAAACTGCTTTTTAAATTCTTTGTCAAAGGATTTCTTAAACTGTTCTGGAAATTTTTTATCGAATTCTTTCTTAAATTTATCCGGAAACTTTTCGTCGAATTTTTCCTTAAATTTTTTCGGCAGTTTTTTATCCAGTTTCTTTTTTGCTTCATCCAGATAATACTGTTTGACATCCGCTTTTTCACCGGTCTCAATTGCCGAAAGCAAGGTGGCATCTGCCTGTTTTTTTAGCTCAAAATGACCGTCTTCCTGTTTGTATTTTGTCACGCCTTCGTTTGCCGAAGTAATCATACTCTCGTTTGCCACATACATACCGGACACAAAGCCGATCGTGAGCACAAGAAACAGGAATACAACCAGATATTTTTTCCAGTCCCCGATCAGTTCCTTCGGTATTCTCCTGATCAGGGGATTTTTGATTTTTTTCTTTTTCATAGCAGCCCCCCTACCATTCCAGATCTTCCGCGGATACCTTGTTTGTATTGATGTCGTTGTGGCGCACCGCACCGTCACGGAGCTTGATCACATGGTCTGCCATATTTTTGATCGCCTCGTTATGTGTAACCATAATGATGGTATTTCCGTATTTTTTGTTGACCTCCTCAATCAGCTTTAAGATCTCCTTGGAGGTATTGTAGTCAAGTGCTCCCGTTGGCTCATCGCAGAGCAGAATATCCGGATTTTTTACAATTGCACGGCCGATGGAAACACGCTGCTGCTGGCCTCCGGACAACTGGTTCGGCAGTTTGTAGCGGTGCTCGTAAAGTCCAAGCGTATGTAACAGATCATCAATATCAAGGGCGTTATCCGACAGATAAGCCCCCACTTCAATATTTTCTTTTACATTTAAATTGCCGATCAGATTATACATCTGGAATACATAGCCGAGATGTTTTCTGCGGTACTGTGTCAGCTTTTTCTCGCTCATATCCTCTAACTTATCGCCGTTGATATTGATGTAACCGGAATCGGCGTTATCAATGCCTCCGATGATATTGAGCAGTGTGGATTTTCCGGAACCGGATGGTCCTAACAGCACACAGAACTCCCCTTTTGCAACGGAAAAATTCATGCCGCGGAGTACTTCCTGACGCGTCTGTCCGCTTCCGAATCCTTTCTTTAAATCTACAATTTCCAAAAACTTCTTTTCTTCTTCTGACATAGAAACTCCCTTTCTTTTTGGTTTAACTTTTCATACTAATATTAGTTTCATCTAACCCCTGGTTCTTTTTTTAGGTCTCCCGCAAAAAGCGAAAGACCCATGCTTCTTTTCTGAACCTTTTGTCCAAACGCGGACGATCTGTGCTTCTTTTCCCGACCTTCCGTCAAAACATGCAGACAGCCTACGGTCTGATGAGTCCGTACCAGCCTGCCAGCAGATATTTTACACCTTTTTCCGCAAACCGCAGTGCTTCTTCCTCGTCATCAATGTGCGTTACCATAAATATAAACATATCGATCTGTGAATGAGACATCCAGTGTACAACGCTTTGTTCCACCATCGGCACATGGTAAGCTTTGCACATCGCTTCACAGATAAATGCATTGTGCTCATCCATCTGGTCGACCAACCGGTCCGGCATACGTTCCATGCTTGATCCCTGCGCTTTTGTCAGCACTAAAAGCACTTCATCCCGGTAGGTGTACAGTTCATGGACAACCTGTGCGACTGCTTCAAAATCGCTGCTGTCATCATGCTCTTTTGCCTTGCCGCTCTCCATCTCCCTGACTTCAAAAGAAAAATGCTCCCGCAGAATTTCATTGAGCCGATCCATAAAATTTCCTACCACCTCACAGAACAGATCGTCCTTGTCCTGAAAGAAAAAATACAGTGCCCCTGTGGTCACACCCGCCTTCTGGCAGATTCCTCGGAGGGATGCCCCCGCAAACCCTTTCTCCATAAATTCTTTTTTGGCACATTGGATCAGGTGTATCTTCGTCTCGCTGTCATGTATCTTCTTTCCTGCCATGGTACGCTCCCTGTAAATAAAAATGCAACATAACGTTGTTATGTTAGATAACACCGTTATGTTACATCATTCCCATGTCTATGTCAATAGAAAAACTTATGCATTTTTCTGTTTGTGTTTATCATAAGCTGCAAACATGCCGGCAAGCAGTGTTCCGGAAATAGAATGCCAAGTGCAGGAAACTGCGCAGATGATCGCAGACTCCGGTGTTGCGGAAAACTGTGCGGTCGTTGTGGCAAGGTTTGTTGCCAGTCCCGCATTCTGCATGCCAACTTCGATGGCAATGGTTCTCTTTTTGGCGGTATTCATGCCAACAAGTTTTCCTGCTCCATAACCAAGCAGATAACCAAGTCCATTGTGAAGAAAAACAGCTACAAAGATTACAGCTCCGGACTGGAAGAACTTCGCGCCCTGGGAAGATACCACACCACCGACAACACACGCCAGCCCCAGTACTGCCACACCCGGCATAATTTTCTGTAACTCACTGAACATTTTCTTTTTCCCCAGCAGATAGTTTAAAAGGAAGCCCAGTGCTACCGGAAGAATAACCGTTTCCACAATGGAAACAAGCATTGGCAGTGCCTTGATGGAAATATTGGTTCCGCTTGCCAGAAGAGAAACCATAAGTGGTGTCATGATCGGGGAAAGGATCGTGGATACGGTTGTCATTCCCACGGAAAATGCCACATCTCCACCACAGAGATACGACATGATATTGGATGACACACCACCCGGACAACAACCTACCAGAATGAGTCCCAGTGCAATGCCGGCAGGAAGATGCAGCACTTTCGTCAGTGCGAATGCCAGAAACGGCATAATCAGATACTGTGCCAGTGCACCAACACAGATATCGAATGGTCTCTGTGCCAGAATCTTAAAATCCTGCGTTGTCAGTGTCAGACCCATACTGAACATAATAATACCGATGATGATCGACTGACTTGTAAACTTATTGGAAACCGGATCGGTAAATAACTGATGGTTTACCCATCCCATCATTCCCGGAACGATAAATGTTACTACCGCAATTGCAATTACCACAATTGATGTGTAGTCCGATAACCATTTGCTGAGTTTTTGTAGTGCTTTCATAAACTTTTCCTCCTTGGTCTGTTCACTGAAAAACGAATTCAGACATTAAAAAAGCCCCTTCCCAGATACTACTCTGGAAAGGGACGAATAAAATCCGCGTTACCACCCTGATTCCACAGAAAAACTCTGTGACACTTCACATACCAACATATGCTATCCCATAACGGAGGAAACCGGCGAAGTTTACTCACAGTTGTCTGCTTTCAGCCCGCTTCTTAGAGAGGATCATCCATATCCGGCTACTACCTGTTCGCACCACCCACAGGCTCTCTGAAAATAACGATAAGATACGATGCTGTTCTCGTCAACGAATTTCGGTGAACAATATTTTCTTTTCGATGATTATTATATTCCCCTGTACAGATATGTCAAGGAAAATTTTTTCCACCAACGCTTTTCTGATTGACCTCTCCGTTTGCCCTTATGGGACATACATTACATCTTTTTCTCTATATGTTCCCACAACTTTCCATCAGTCTTTTTCAAAATGCTGGTAATCCTTCGAATGTGTCCAATCCCCACCCCAGGTAAATCCATATCGGGTAAAAAGCTTGTAACACAGATCATTGTGATCGATCTTGTGCGGAAAATTCCCACTCCGGTCAACATATGCTTCTGCGTTTGCAGGCTCAATCGACAGCTTTCCGTTGACGGTTTTTACATATGGGTTATAAAGCGTATTGATATCAACTGCCATGCCCAGACCGTGTTTTGAGATTTTTGTCGTGTGGGAAATGAAACGGAAATTAAACGCAGAGGAATTGTTATCGCTCATGGATGCCTCATCATCCGCATCGTATTCATCCACCAGCCGGACTTTTTCAATGGGATATTCTGCCTCATACAACTGCCTGAAAATGGCAAGGACATCCTCTGCAATGGCTTTATTTACCACAAGTTCTCCCTCTTTTGTCTGACCGTCAAACCCCATGTGGAGCACATGAAGATAGCGGAGATCTTCCCGCGGTACGGTACAGTCTGCCTTGTATGATTTTCCCTGCATCTTCTCAAAAATATCGTCCGGGATTTTGGAAATATAGAACGCTTCCTCTGTGATACTTTTCCCGGTACGGTCCGCATTTTCAACACTTTGTTCTTTCTGCGTATGATCCGGTTCGTTCATGTTTTGTTTTTTCTCACTCAGTTCTGTCCCTGAAGTCCTGTGATCCTGTTCTTTTTCACTGTTCTCCTGATCCGCAACCTCAGACTTTTTTGTGTTTGATTTTTCCGGATGCCGGATCAGACGGCTTCCGGTTACGACTGCGGCAGCTGCAAGTAACACGGCCGCAGTGATGATCATTCCTTTTTGTGTTTTCACCAGTTTCTCCTTACTGACACGTTTCCCTTTTCTGTACATAAAAATTCATCCGCTTCAACATGATAACACCGCTAAGCCTACGCTATCGAAAAAAGTGTCATGTGAAAGCCCGAAGGCCGCATTTCTGCACGGATGAATTGTGTATATTTTAGCACTGATTTTTGGGATTTGCTATATTTTCATAACAAAAAATGCATTTTTCTTTTAATGCACCCTCGAAAAATAATCCATCAGAATTCCCTTAATATGATTATACCTTCTGGCATAAGAATTCTCCACCCGTATAATCTCCATATTGTGTGCCTGACAGATGGCATTTTTCTTCCGGTCGCGCTCCTGCACCACCGCATCTTCAAAATGCTCTTTCCCATCAAGTTCGATCGCCAGAACCGGAAGTTCCTTTTTTCCCTGTTTTTCGTACACAACAAAATCAAAGCGCCCCATATAAAACAGATCATCATATGTCATGTTGTCCTGAAACACCTGCGATATGGCAACTTCTTTGTGGATCACATACTTACTCTGGGAAAGCCAGATATTTTCGAGCGCATGCGTCAGGTTTTCGAGAAATGCATTTTCGGTAGCGGTAGAAAACGGCTGGATGCCAAGTGCACGGGAACTGATATGTTTTTCCGTGATCTCTGACTTCCCGTTGGTTTTGATGTACTGCGCAAGTTCATAAAGATCATCGTCTGCCTGTCCTGCATGCAGACGCTCCAGTTCTTTGCTGTCTGCGAGCAGAACAAGTTTGTCTTTCGCCCGTGAGGTTGCAACATTGATCAGTTCCTTATTGTTTTTCAGCCACTGATAGGTACCGGCATTGGTGCGGTCGGACAGTGCCGTGGAAAAAAGCACCACATCCTTTTCATCTCCCTGAAAAGCATGCACCGTTCCACAGACTAAATTTTCGAGGTGGTTTTCTTTGATCGCCTGTTCGATCAGTGCCCGCTGGTTTACAAACGGTGTGATCACCGCGATACTTTTGTCCGTGTTCTGCTTCGCGTATGCAATGACCTCGTCTGCTTCCGCCGGAGATGTATTTTTGATCTCGGCACGATCGCTTTTTACATCTACATAGACAAGCGGCTCCGGCTCTTTGCTTTTTGAACAGATCTGCAGTTTGGAATTGTAATATTTTTTATTGTTAAATCCAATAATTTCTCTGTTGCAGCGGTAATGGCTGCGCAAAAGCACTTCATCACTCACCGCATCACATGCCAGATACGTTTTATAAATCGAATTCTTTCTGTAATCATATTCCTCTGCCACATGATACCGCCGTCGCAGCTTGCGGTTGATCAGTTCTCCGAGCAGAATAACCGGATTCAGCTGCTGCGGATCTCCCACAAGCATCAGTTTCTCTCCACGGATAATCGGGACAAGAGAGATCGCAACATTGCACTGGCTGGCCTCGTCCATAATGGTCATGTCAAACAGCGGCTCCGGTTCCCCGATCTTATGTGCCGATATGCAGGTAGTGATAATAACCGGAAAAACACGCTGCAGCTTCTTTACATTTTCGGATTTCTGCATGTATTTGTTGAATGCCCGCGCCTGTGTCTCTGGATTTTCTCCGGAATCTAAAATCTCCCGCAGTTCCTGATATTTGGGTTCTTCGAGTGTCTTGATATAACGCGCAGACGTATAAAATAAATACTGATAAAATTCTTCTTCGTTGCGGTCGAGAAGCTGCAGGGCATCCGAATCAGAAATTTCGCCAATCTGATGGATTCTCTGATCGAGCTTCTGCATCTGGTATCCCTGCAGGTCCATCTGAAACGGGAGCAGATTCATGGCATTTTTAATATGTTCCTGGTATTCCATGAGATGCGAAAGTGTCTCTTTCCGCTCCTTTAAATCCAGAATTTCCTCATACTCTTTCAATCTCGCAGAAAGACGTTTTGCACGGTCAACCCTGTCATCCTTGCGCTTATCGAGCGTGGACGTAAATATTTTTACGGTCTGCACCTGATTTCGCAGGCGGTTGATGTAGCTGATTGCAGCTTTAACTTTGTCTATATTCCCAAGCCGCAGTACCGGAAACGGAATGGTCTGTCCATGGTACTCAAGATGTGTCAGTTTTTCAAATACATTGTCGATTGGAACGTTATTGTAGGACGCAAATAAAACGGTCGTATTGTTAAAAAACGCCGTTACTATTGTGTTAATAATCGTATTTGTTTTTCCCGTGCCCGGTGGCCCCTGTATGTAGGCAAGCGGATATTTCATGGCGTTGTTGATCGCCAGCAGCTGATCCAGATTGATGTTCTGATTGATCAGTGCAATCGGATACGCCTTGGTGCGGCGCGGCCGTTCTAACAATTCCCCGAAGAAGGCTTTGACTGGATAAGTAACCTGCTGCTTTTCAAACATATCAAGTATGGCTTTGTACTCGTCATGCAGATTCAACACTACATCCATCCCAAGCCCCAGCACATACGGCATATCATCTACGACTGGCTTTTGCCCGCCATGACCGGTAATCGCATCTTTGATTTTTTCCAGATTGTTTTCAAAATCTTCCAGCAGTTCGTACTCGTCCGCATCCAGAAATTTACGCGCATTTTCCGTCTGTCCGTCAATGCCAAACTGTGTGCAGACTGTGATATCTTCATCCGGCTGAAACACTCTGTTTTTCACATCAAGGTTCAGGTTCCGGTATGCCAGAACATACAGCCCCTTCGTCGTGTGAATACTCAATACATTGAGTGCCAGTTTCTTAATTCTTAAATTGGTGCTCTTTTTCTTTTCGTGAGACAGGGAATACTGGAAATTTGACACGACCTCCTGAAACTGCTGATCGTTAAGTGCATACCGTCCGTTTTTCACACGATCCCCATCGATATAATGGATCAGATCATAATCGGTGATGTAAGGTGTCGTATCCATGCGGTTACACAGTTCCAGATAATTTAGTATTTTCAGATTTGCAGAGCTGGAAAAAATAGTTTTATAACGCTCCGGATGCATCTCGATATCTTCGATCAGCTGCCTGTTTTCCGGACAGTACGTTCCTTCAATGACTTCCGTGGACAGAATGGAATCCACAAAAATTTTGTCATATTCCCCCAGTGTATACATTCCGAGGTGCAGACCATCTACTTTGAGGGTACGTTTTGCCGGATCGAGATCACGGATTCCAATCCAGTATTTTGTAATCTGATCCGCTTTGTTCCGATATTCGATTTTCAGCCACTTTCCCTCATGAATCGCCCGGAAAATGTCCCTGCAAATCTGATTCATACTATGCTCCGTCCTGTTTTACATGATATCTCTATCATTCATTATGATGTTCGGACAGAACCTTTGTCAAGCAAATCCTCAATTCCCTTTGCTGCTCAAAGGATTACTTCTCGTTTCAAAAAACTGGTTGTTATCTATGCGTGCGCGGTTTTTGTCGTTGTACATACTGCTCTGCCGGATTTCTGCATTTTCTTTTTCCTGTTCCGGTGTGTTCTCCGCAAAATATTTTGGTCCTGCGGTAACCGGATCTGCATCCGTTCCTACAAGCATCGCTGATTTATCCGTGTAATTTTTTGGTTTCATGACATACCTCCATATTTTTTGTTAGTATGTCCGATTTTTATCCTCTCCACTCCCGTAAGTAAAAGTTTGTAAAAACTTCCGTAACCGGTCTGTCTTCGGATTCTCGAAAAATTCTTTCGGGTTTCCTTCTTCCACGATTTTTCCACCCTCAAGAAAAATCATGCGGTCTGCTACTGCCTTTGCAAACTGCATCTCATGTGTGACAATGACCATGGTTCTTCCCTCTCTGGCTAAAGCCAGCACAACATCGAGGACTTCTCTTACCATCTCCGGGTCCAGAGCCTCGGTAATCTCATCTTTAGCACCTTCATGCTTCCAAGGCTCCTCTTCTATAAGCGCATATTTCTTCGGCATAAAAGATAATGCAGCGATTGCATCACGCATTTTATCAAGCAACTTATTGGCAGCCTCTGGCGTTAGAAGTTCCGCAGAAATATAATGCACAATCTCTTTCATTTGTGCCATCGCTTGCCGAGTTACCTTTACTTCGTACTTTTTATCCATACACATTAAATCTCCGCTTTTAACTGGTTAAATACATCATCCATAGCCAAGGAGTCATCTGCCTTTGCCTGCGCAAGACCAGCCTGCATAATGGTATCAAATTTCTCTTTTGATAATGCATCTCTAGTTGTCAAAGTACTCGGGATTTCTAATGAGAAAGGGACTCCATTTATGTATTCATCAAATTTTTCCATTCCTTCCTATAATTTCAAGCCCCAAATCATTGATTTTCGGACTTTTTCTTTAAACAGTTACCTCATAACAAGTGCTAAAGTGCATGAACATTCATTGTATCAAGTACTGAATAGCTGAAAACAGGTACACCAAATAAAGCATCCATTGCTTTATAAAGGCTATAATTCCTCTCTGTCCTTGTTTATAGTTACTATATGATTATCAGGCAATACCTGTTGTAATGATTAATCGGGCTTTCCCCGATGCGTTGTGCTTTGACCACCTCCTTTCAAGGCATGAAAAAAGCACTCTAACCTGTGGCTAAAGTGCTGTGTAAGTTTGTTATTAAGTTGTTTGTGAAACGGACAAGCTGGAATCTGATGCTGTCTACCTCTTATCCAATCCATTTTTTAATTTCAAAATATCTTTTCTGATTTTTTCAATGACTATCTTAAATTCCTCATCACTTTTTCCTGTTGGATCTTCAAGTCCCCAGTTATCATCAAACGGTCTTCCTATAAATGGACATCCCACATTACACCCCATTGATATTGCAATATCCGGATTTGGAATATCACTAACCAGCTTACTGAACTGCCCATCTGCTTCCATATCTATATTATACAATACAATGGAAAACTCAATTTAACCTCAACAAGGTTTGTTTTTTCATCCATGCAAAATCTTCTTTGTACAACAGACTGTTAGATATAGCAAAAACGGCCTTTCAAAAACAGTTAACTTCTAAATCAACTGTTTTTTGAAAGGTCGTTTCATCAGATTCTTATAGCAATCCAGCAAATAATCTCATAAATAATTGTCCCAGTCG
>ENA-OOXY01000360-OOXY01000360.1-human-gut-metagenome-genome-assembly--contig:-NODE-360-length-45629-cov-6.202747_pt1 | contig 45629 bp, 43 predicted proteins | sample MGYA00241593_ERZ501355 | MGnify/ENA primary metagenome ERZ501355 (study PRJEB25962, sample SAMEA2042739) | human gut metagenome | biome: human gut; feature: human-associated habitat; material: faeces... | reverse complement strand
GGTGCAATCTCACTTCCGCCGTTGGTATCAAAGGTTATTGTGTACTGATTGATTTCCCATTGTGCTTTAACCGTTATATTCTCCGCCGGCATGGTTTCGGGGATTTCCTTATCCCATCCCTTAAAGGTATAACCTTTTCTTGTCGGATTATCAGGGGCGGTAATTTCTGTACCGTAATCCTGTGTAATTGGTGCAATCTCACTTCCGTCGTTGGTATCAAAGGTTATTGTGTACTGATTGATTTCCCACTTCGCCCAATACTCTTTATTACCTGTTTCTGCACCGCCGATTGCCGTAACAGGAGAGCCGGTCAGATTTTCGTTGTCATACCAGCCCTTGAACGTGTGGCCTGTATAGGTCATATCGTCCGCCGCCGGGAGTGTTGCACCCACGCCGTAAGTGTATCCGGTGACATTGCCGCTGTTGATCGTGCCGCCGTTTGTGTTCAGCGTTACGGCATAGGTCGGGGCTGTCCACTGCACCGTCAGTTCCGTCACATCAGAAGGAACACTGCCGCCGGGTTCGTAGGAATTGCCATTGCCGTCAAGCCACATAAAATAATTATCGGTATCTCCGCCCGGGCGGGTCATGCCGTCGGACGCAGGCGCGGCAAAGCTCTCGCTGCTTTTCACAATGATTTGAATATCCTCGGAGCTGCCGCCGAGCGTTCCGCCGCCAAGGTCAAGGGTAACGACCTTCAGTCCGTCAGAGCTCAGTGTGTCAGGGTTCAGGATTTCAAGCACAGGGCGGAAACCGACGTCCAGGAAGGAGCGCGTGGCAAGGTTGTCGAACCAGTAGCGGGCCGAATTGTACCCGCGAAACGCACGGTACGACGAGCTGTATCTTGTTGTGTCCTGCCCCCACGAATATATGCCATTCCAGTTTTTGATGTAGCTGCTGTCCTTGTTCAGTATCCTGTCCCATTCGTTGCTTTGGGGCACGCCGCGTTGGGAATCGTCTAAACCCGTACAGTCACTTCCCACAGACGGTGTGCGCAGGGTATAGTCCACGCCGCCGCTGGCATAATTTTTGCCGAAAATCAGACCTGCGGTATTCAGGTCATCCCAGCTTACCGTATGCGTTACGGCATAGTCCGCAATGAATAGGCTGTGGGGATATTTATTCTTCTGTGCATACTCCTCGGTGGTTGCCGTTTCCGATGTGAGCTTATAAGCGTTGACCGTGCCCACATAGGCAAAAGGCACATAATGAAGTGTGCTGTCAGGCAAATTGCTGTTTACCGTTCCGGGGATGTTCATCGCCGACAGATCAAAATAGTATCTGCCGCCGGGGGCGAGGGTAAACTGTTCGTCAGGCTGACTTTCCACCGTCAGCGTGACATCCGCAAAAGCACTTGCAAGGTCGGTCTTGCAGTCACCGTTATACTGCTCGCTGAATACCTTCATGGTATAGTCGCCCGGTGCAATGTCAGACGGGATTTTGATTTCAACCGTTCCGCTTTCGGCAGTAGGTTGTGCTACTCTGCCGTAATACTGTGCGCCGTTGTTATCCGCCAGGATGACAGAGATATATTCATTTTTCCCTGTGGTCGCCCCTTTGTAATTCAGCGTAACGGTATCGTCGGGGGCGGCGCTGACAGTTTTTTCCGTCACGGCAAAATTGCGTCTACTATCTAAAAGCGTCAGCTTCCACTCGTTTCCGCTGTATTCGGGAATCGGGGTCAGCCCTCCGTCAGGCTTTCCGCCCACAGCGGCAGATGCAAAAAGGACAGAGTTCATATTTAATTTAAAAGCGGGACGAACAGTCCGATGATTATTGAAAATGAGGATAGTGTGCCCAGAGTATTGGACAGAACCATCACTAGTCACGACGGCGAGATGATATTTATTGGAGCCGGGGGAGCGCAGCCACCAAGCGGTTGTCACCCAATTCGGATGTGCAGGCTCCAAGGCACGCAGATCGTTGTTTACCGCAAACGCTTCCGCTGTGGAAAGCGGCCAGAATACAGCGTTATCCACCTGCCCTCCCGCTACACAGTCGGTATTCTCTCCGTCGTAACTTCCGCTTGTAAGCGCCCGTTTCTTTACGGCAGCATTTTCTTCTGTCGTCAGCTTTGCTGCAAGCGCATCTATCGCGGTTTTCAAATTACTCGGTGCGTATTCGTTGTTTAATATGGTATCGACAAATGGTATAACTCCCATAGCGCCTGCCGCAAGCAGGGTAATATCCCCCTTTGAGCTTGTAACACCGCTTCCGTCATAGCCGATAACTCGCCATGCGGCAGGATTATTATCATGGTTTTGCCCAAAATACACAGTCGGTGCGGTCGCTGTGTTTACATTTTTACTTAACACACTTAGTGCATCTGCACCAAGCTGTATCGCAGCAGAGCCCCCTGCCCCAACCTCCTCGGCGAATACGCTTATCGGCGTAAGGCAGAGCGTCATGCATAAAGTCAGCAGGATACTAAGTATTCGTTTTTTCATTTTTCGCCACCTCCATTATATGAATTTAATCAAGAGCGGTTATTGTAATAGTACCTCTAAAGCCACCTAGATAAGTATTGTATGCCGAATTTTCAAACCACAACTGCAATGTAATGTCTTTATTTGACGCATCATACATTCTGTTGAAATTAAAGGAATGTTGATCATTGGTATACGGTATTTTTGCCCCATCCCTTTTTATTCGTGTAAGCTCCCTGCACAGATCGTCATCATAACCGTCCGTCATCTGAATAGAGTAATTGCCGCTTTTGTTAGCTTCGTTTGAACCAACTTCGAGAGAACCGCTTAAGCAGACATTGTAAATATGTCCTTTTTTGAGGGTAATATTATTCCTGTAGGATGAAATCAAGCCGCCCTTGTTTATTTTTTGGTAGACAGTAATATTGGCACGACTGTTATTCAGTACTACTGCACTCGGAGAGGTTGCCTCTCCGTAAAAATATCCCGAACAGCTGCCGTTCTGACCTGCGTCACCCTTGTCGCCTTTATCTCCTTTGTCACCCTTTTCGCCTTTTTCACCGATGTCTCCTTTGTCGCCTTTTTCACCGTCAACTCCTGTGGCTTTCACTCCCGTATCGGTCGTTCCAATCCACCAGTTGCCATTTTCACCGATGAACGGGGTGTTGCCGTCTTTGCCGTCAGCGCCGTTTTGTCCGTTTGTTCCGTCCTTACCATCAGCACCGTCTTTGCCGTCAACACCATCTTTACCGTCAACACCGTCTTTGCCGTTTATACCATCCTTACCGTCTGCGCCGTCAAGACCTTTCAAAATTGAAAGATCGTAAAGGTTAAGCCATATTTCATCGCCGACATAACGCCACTGTAGGTTATTTTCATTTACACGGAACTCAGGTGTTTTTCCGTTTGCTCCGTCCTTACCGTTCTCTCCGGCATCTCCTTTATCTCCCTTGTCGCCTTTTTCACCGTCAACACCTGCGGCTTTTACGCCAATGTCGGTCACTCCGAGCCACCAGTTGCCGTTTTCACCGATGAACGGCGTATCACCGTTTTTGCCGTCAATACCATCGACACCGTTCTTTCCGTCGATTCCGTCTTTTCCGTCAAGACCTTTCAAATTTGAAAGATCGTAAAGATTTAACCATATTTCTTCACTGACATAACGCCATTGAAGATTGTTTTCATTTACACGGAACTCCGGTGTTTTTCCGTTTGCTCCGTCTTTACCGTTCTGCCCTGTGGGTCCTTTTATATCGGAAATGGCAACAAGGTTTTGCCAGTCTTCTCCCTCATAGCGCCACTGTATATATTCTGTTGTTCTTTGTACCTCTATGTTTTTGCCGTCAATGCCGTCTTTACCGTCAGTACCGTTTATTCCGTCAGCACCGTTTTTACCGTCAATACCGTCTTTGCCGTCAGCACCGTCTTTTCCGTCAAGACCGTTTTTGCCGTCAAGACCGTTTTTGCCGTCAAGACCGTTTTTGCCGTCAAGACCGTTCTTGCCGTCAGTACCGTCTTTGCCGTCAGTACCGTCTTTGCCGTCAAGACCGTTCTTTCCGTCAGTGCCGTTTTCTCCGACAGCACCTCTGAGCGTGTTAAGAGCTACAAGATCGTGCCATTCCTCTTCGGCGGTATCTCTCCATTGGATTGCTGTGCCGTTGTTTCGCACCTCCGGCAACAGGGCTTTGCTGTTTTCCGCCTTGCTGCATACGGCAGCGAATGCAATGCAAAGTACGATGCAAAGCACAAGACAAAGTGCGGTAGTAATACAGTATATTCGTTTTTTCATTTATCATTGCCTCCTCTCAAATATTGTGAACGGTATTTATCAGCAAACAGGGCAACACCCTGTTTTAAGACCTCCATTTGGGTTTTTAAATAATATTCATCCTCAAACATAGCATAGTGTACACAGGCACGGACAAATATAAAAATGAGCGGTGTAATCACCGTGTACGGAATGCCGATTTTCGGCTCAAGCCGCTTGGCATACTCGGTATAGCGCTCATTTACCCCCTCAAAGAATTTCTTGCCGTGCTCAATATATTTCGGATGGGTATAGACCTGATACATCAGCCGATATTTCTTGCCGTGCTTCTTTGCGGTCCAATACGGAACCTCTTTCACAAATCGAACAACATCCTTCGGGTCGGTGGGAGCTTTTTCCATAAAATCATCCTCGACCTTTTCCATACAGTATGCAGTTGATTCAATAATCAGTTCATCAACACTGTTGAAATAGGAATACAGATTTCCCGTTGTACAGCCACACGCTGCCGCCAAAGCCTTGATGCCCGTACCGGTCAATCCATTTTCAGCATAGCATTCAAAGCATTTTTCCATTATTTCCCTCTTACGCTCGTTGTGCTGTTCCTCTGTTGTTCTCATAACATTCGCTTCCTTTTGATAACTAATCGATTAATTAATTATAGTATAGCACAGAGCTACGGCAATTTCAACAATTAACTAAGAAAAAATCGCAAAATATTAAATTTTTATCACATCTGTCGGAAACTTTACTGCTATAGTAGTACCCTTTTCCGAACTTTCTTCCACACGAACTTTACCATTGTGCAGTGCAACGATTTCCCACACCAAAGAAAGTCCCAATCCAACTCCGCCGTATTCTCTGCTTCGGGATTTATCCACACGAAAGAAGGGCTGAAAAATACTTTCTCTGTATTGTTCGGGGATGCCGTAGCCGGTATCCGCAACCGTAATAACAAGCTGATCGTCTTTGTGCGTTACGGTAATATTCACTGTACCGTTAAAACGGTTGTAGCGTATAGCGTTTTCGGTCAGATTATATAACAAACGGTAAATCAGCGTGTCACTGCCTGTCATAACAGCATCGCCCGTGCTTTCAAGTGTAACATTGTTCTTCTCTGCAAGGGGTGCAAGGTCAGTGAAAATCTCTTCTACCATAGGTCCTATCTCTATGCGGTCGGCACACGATACTGTGCGAAGCTCGCTCATTTCCAACAGGGTTTTTGTCATTTGTGTCATTCGTTCGGTCTGCTCACGCAACAATCGGAGGAACTCCGCCGTTTCAGGCGATGCCTCGGGATGCTCTGCCGAAAAAAGTTCAAGCTGTGCCTGCATAAGCGAAAGCGGTGTGCGCAACTCATGTGCGGCGTTTCCCGTGAACTGTCGTTGAGCGGTAAATCCCTCATCAAGACGGTCAAGCATCAGATTGAACGACTTGACAAACTGTCTCAGTTCAGGCGGAACTTCTTCGGTTATCTTCATATCCGTCAAATTGTTAGGTTGAACCTTTTCAACCCGAGCGGTAAAAGTACGCAGAGGCTTCAGTGCATGCCCGCTTAAAAAATACGCAAGCACACCGCCTAACAATGTTGCCGCCGCCGTAATATACCAATTGGTAGCGATAAAGGATTCCTGTGCTCCGTTGATTACGATAGTCAATTCACGATCAAGCTTTTCGTGTTCGGGATCGAAAAAGTCAGGTTCTCCTTTGTCCGTATCACCGTAACCTGTAACATAAGAGCCTATGGAATCCATATAATGGCTGCCGGAATAGCCGATAAGAACATTCATAAAAATGCAGGTGGCTCCGATAAGAAGTGCAGTCATCAGAGTTATGCGCCATTGCAAGGATAGCTTTTTCATACTTTTTCTTCCTCCATAACATATCCTTCACCAATGCGATTGCGAATCGGGTCATAGCCGAGTGCCGCACGCAGTTTCTTTCGTAATGCAGAAATATGTACTCTTATTGAATTGCTGAAATTGTCAACACTGTTATCCCAAACATGGTCGAGCAGTTCTTCCTGACTGACGGGGCGACCTTGATTAAGAAGTAAATATTCAAGTATTCCGATTTCTTTTCGGGTAAGTGACAGCTCCTGACCGTCAGCAACGGCAACACGGGCTTTGGTGTCAAAAGCAACCTTTCCACAGTTCAAAACAACATTGTTTTGTGTAAACCGCCGGCGAGTCAGACTGCGTATTCTTGCCTCAAGCTCCTCCAAATGAAAAGGTTTTGTCAGATAATCGTTTGCTCCGGCATCCAGTCCCTCCACCTTGTCGGCAACCTCACAGCGTGCCGAAAGAATTAACACTCCGGTATCTCTGTCGGTTTGTCGCAGAGTTCGCAGTACCGTCATCCCGTCTGCACCGGGTAAATTCAGATCAAGTAAAACAAGATCGTACTTTTCTATTCCGAGCAACTCATTTGCTTTGTTTCCGTCATAGCAAAAATCAACGCTGTATGCCAATCTTTTAAGGCTGCGAACAATTGTCTCGCACAGCGCACGCTCGTCTTCAATTACTAAAATACGCATAGAAACTCTCCTTGTTGTGTTTTCATATTTCTTTGATAATTTAATTATATCATTATATCGCTCAGGCATAAAGTTTTTGTTAAGTTTTCATTCTTAACAGGGATTTTACATTCTCTGTGCTACAATGAGAGCACAAAAGAAAGGAGTGACCGAATTGACTCGAAAGAAAAAAGCCGTATTTCAGATCGTACTGATTATCTGCGGAATTACGATGCTGTGTTACGGAGCTCTGCGTGGAGAGGCAGAAACCGTGTTAAGCAAGGCAATCCGGCTGTGTTTGGAGTGTGTGGGAATTGGATAACAAAGAACCGAAGAAAAAAAGAGGCGGTGTATCGCAGTTTCTCTCACGCTTTCGATGGCTTATTCAAGCAGGAGCAACTTTGCTGAGTAATATTCATCTGCCGAATTTATTGAAGGGCAGAATTTATCAAGGCAAAGGAAAGGCTGTTTGCGTTCCGGGACTGAATTGCTATTCCTGCCCGGCGGCATCGGGCGCCTGCCCAATCGGCTCGTTTCAGGCTGTGGTGGGTTCGTCAAAATTCAGTTTTTCATATTATATCACAGGATTCCTCATATTGATAGGAGTTCTGCTCGGGCGTTTTATCTGCGGTTTTTTGTGTCCGTTCGGATGGCTTCAGGAACTTTTACATAAGATACCGACAAAAAAGCTTTCCACTAAAAAGCTGAAGCCGCTGACATACATAAAATATGCAGTTTTGCTTTTTGCTGTAGGTTTGCTTCCAATGCTCATTACAAACGATGTGGGTATGGGAGATCCTTTTTTCTGTAAGTATCTTTGTCCTCAAGGGGTACTTGAGGGGGCAATCCCTCTTTCCGCCGTCGATTCGGGAATCCGTGCCGCACTGGGTACGCTCTTTTCGTGGAAGCTGGGCATATTGATTGCGGTAATCGTACTGAGTGTACTTTTCTACAGACCGTTCTGCAAGTGGCTGTGTCCTCTCGGTGCATTTTACGCATTGCTTAACAAGGTGTCGCTTTTCGGAATGAAAGTAGACAAACACAAATGCATTTCCTGCGGAAAGTGTGCCAAAGTATGCAAGATGGATGTAGATGTAACCAAAACTCCCGACCACACCGAATGCATACGCTGCGGTAAGTGTATCCGTGCCTGTCCTACCAAGGCGGTCAGCTTTCGCTACGGCTTTGGCAAAGGAAAAGAAAATGATTGTCCCGCTAAAAAAGCGCAAACAGCAAAACAAAAAATTGAAACAGAAATTGAAACAGAAAAGGAGTAAACACCATGAAAACAACAAAAATTTTAACCTTACTGACTGCCTTGATGATGTTGTTAAGCTTTGCCGCCTGTGGCACAGCCAAAGGCAATACGACGAATACTACTGCAAATAAGAAAAGCGAAACGGCTATGCTGACAGCTGTGAATCCGAAAACAAAAGACGAGGCCGCCGACCTGCATCAAAAACTGATGGCACAGGAAAATGCTATTCTTTCCGAAAACAGCAAGCTTTGGGAAAAGGTATTTATTTCAGCCGATAAGGGTATGGCGATGAATGAGGACGGCAAAAACTACGGCGATTTTCTTCTGAAAACGATTGACGGTATCAAGGATCAGTTCAGTGCAGATGAGTTGAAGCTGCTTAATGAAGGCGCCGAAGAGATTAAGGAAATTGAAGGAAAGCTGACGCTTTTGGAACAAAAATTTCCCGGATGCGGAGAAAAACCGTCTGATGGAGATATGAGCGTTCCGGCTGAAAACGGTAAGCCCATCGAAAAGGATAATCTGAATAAATTCCCGACATTTGACGGCAAGGATCTTGACGGAAACGAAGTTAAGAGCAGTACGCTTTTTGCAAAAAATACCGTTACTGTAGTAAACTTCTGGTTTACCACCTGCAATCCCTGCGTGGAAGAACTTGCCGACCTGGAAGCTCTGAATAAACAGCTTGCAAAAAAAGGCGGAGCAGTAGTCGGAATCAATTCATTTACACTTGACGGTGACAAAACGGCTATCTCTGATGCAAAGAATATTCTGGCAAAAAAGGGTGTGACCTACAAAAACATTTGGTTTGATTCAAAAAGTAAAGCCGGAGAATTTACATCCGGATTGTACTCCTACCCCACAACTTATGTTGTCGATAAAAACGGTAATATTGTGGGAGAGCCGATTGTCGGTGCAATAACCTCCGAAAAGCAGTCTGAAAAGCTGCAAAAGTTGATTGATCAGGCAATTGCAAACAGCAAGAACTGATGTGTGCCTGTCCCGACAAAGTATCAATAATGCATATTTTCAGGTTCTGTAAATTTTACATATAGATTCCAACAAATATGCCAATAATTAAGCCCATATAATTTTTCGTACAACAAAACCTCCTGCAACGGATTTTACTCTGTGCAGGAGGTTTATTCTTATTCCGATATTTTTTATTTCATCATTATATCTGTATAAAAATTTTACATAGCTGTAAAGCTGTTTATCATCACAATAAATTTGTATTCTGTTCAAGCATTAAAAAAGAGGCTCTTTCGAGCCTCATTACCGCAAATGGTCTACCCTATTTTTGTTACTGTCAAAATGCAAATATCAAAACTGCTGATGCGAGAAAAAGTGCAAAAGTAATCGGTTGAATTTTTATGTATTTCTCCACTTTTTTAATTCGATCATCAGAAAATTGATTTGAGTTTGCTACTTTTTTATATTCACGATACGAATAAATTAATATACAAATTGACACAATCATAAACACAATATAAAACAAAAACAAATAATTCTCCAGCAACGAACCGTAATACTTTGTTATCAAAGAAAATGCAAAGCAAGCAATCTGAAAAATCAGAGCTAAAATACAGGCTTGAATTATTCCGTCGCATTTATCCTCAGGCTTATTATCCTCTTCATTCGGCAGAAAATAATCATCTGCAAGGCTTGAATTAATATGAACCCTCTTACGATATAGTTTAATTAAAGCCGCAATGAACAGCAAGCAAAACATTGCCACATTGCTATATCCATAGATTAAATATGCACCGCCCTTTAACACATATATTAAATCTCCGTTACTATATAGAGTCAAGGCGTACATATATGCATTAACTATAACTACCCAAGCATATATTCTTTTAACCTTTTTAAAAAGAATATATATTGTTGCAAAATGCATTACAAGTATTAAAATCATCAAAGATATAAATACAAGCAAATCGTATGGATTATGCGTTTGACAAAAATTTATAAAAGGGTAAAAGTTTAAATATAATGCAGTTGTGGGAAACATAGTTAAATCCGAAGTAATTATGCAATAACCAATGTTCACAAACAGCAATAATATAAATAAGCTTTGTAATCCTACGACAATTGAATAATAAATTTTCTTTGCTTTCATTTAAAACATCCTATCTGTTATTTTACTTTTCATATTTGACTATATCAAAAAGAATTCAAACGAAATCAATAATGTGTATAGTGATATCATGGCTGATGAGATTAATACACAAAGAAATTTTTTGGTCAATTCGGTTTTTCCGAATACTATTGACGAAAAAATCACAATGTCAACAACAAAAGGCTTTGCTGTAATAACTGCTCATATTAAATTCTTCTTGAATGTATTAGATTGATTTTTAGTGATTAAGTGTGTATAATGTATATCGGGAGGTATCTATGGGAAAACAAAATTATTTTTTCAGCGGAATTACGGACATACTGATTCTTGCCATTTTGTGTGAGCATGACAGTTATGTGTATGAAATTGTAAAATTCATAAAAGAAAAATCAAACGGATGCCTGTCCATATCTCAGAACACCGTTTACGCAGTCACCTACAAGCTTGTTAACGAAGGAAAAATCAGCGAATATTCAAAGCTTGTCGGCAAAAAGCGCACACGAATTTATTATCATATCGAGGACGAAGGTCGGGCATATTATGAAAACCTTTTGGAAAGTTTTCATAATGCATACAGCGGTGTAGAGAGCATTTTAAATATTTTAAAAGAGGACAAGGGCAATGAACAATAACGGGGATTCCCTATGTTGTCAAGAAAATAAGGACAGGCAAATACATCAAAAGACTTATTGCGGTTGTACTTATTCTTGCACTCATATCAACTGTTACATACTGCATTGTTTTGCATGAAGACCATCAGATTACAAAAAGACAGGAAGCTGTTATAGCCGAAGATGTAATCGAATAGTATAAATTCCGTTCGGATATTTTTAAAATTTACAGACCGATTTCAAATTTGATTTTGAAGTCGGTCTTTTTTGTATATACGCTTCTTACGCAATGAAAATACATATTCTGATTGTATTGTATCAATAGACATTGTAAAAAGCAATACTTATTAATATTTTCTTTATCTAAAAGTCATATATTCATATCTGCCAATGCTTGAATAACCATATGCAAACATAGCGAACAATATAAATACTGACCAAAATTTCAAAAATTTTATAGCCGTATCATATTTCGATGTTGTGTACATTTTGTTTAAGTCATCTAAATAAGCAACTATATTATTAATTAGAATAGATAATGATGCGCCGCCCCATGATGCTACTATTGAAATATGTACACCCGCTAAATTAAATGTCAAAAGCAGCAACACACCATTTATGACAAAGAATAATGCAATCAGTTTTGTAAGCGTATCAGAACGAAGGCTCTCATAGAATCGCCAATCTTTCGATTTATAATAATTATTAGCATAAAGGCACAAACACAATATTCCGCTTAATATAAATATCACAGTATTTACCGTGTTATCAGAACTATCAATCAGTTTAAATAATGTGAGCAAGAATATAGCAACTGTCAGTACAACATCAAAAGCAAAATATATCAAATATGACTTTACAATACGTTTGTTGCCGTTTAACTTTTTCGGATTGACTTTACTATAATCTATCATAATAAATATCTCATCTCACCCTATGTACATATCAAATTCAATTTCAGCCGATAATTGTGCCATTGCTTTAATAAGATCCGATGAAAAATATATAATCGGTTTTTCGGATAAATCTACAACAACACAAAATTTAGCATCACGCTTGCTTTTAATATAAATCGTTTTTTATCGGTAAATTTTCGCACTTTGACTGCATATACGGCAGAGTTTGTAATAAGCAGTCGAATAAAGCTTACTGCCAACAATGCAATGAAAAAAAGCATCAAATACAGCATTTCCATACAATCACCTCAAATCGCTTATAACGCATTACTTTTCTTTTGTAACTTCATCCAGACCGATAAAGTACATACCTTTTCTTTTAGATTTTTCAAGATGAATCTTTTCGGAATCAACAATCAAATCCGTGTAGAGGTTATTGTCAGTTTCGATAAAACAGAATATTCTGAATTTGCCAAAAGTTACGGTTTTGTCGGCTTTATGTGCAGAATCGGAATATGCGAGAATATCTGTTTCACGATTTGGTACTGCCACAAAAAGAACCTGTTCTCCTGTCTTTTTATCTCTGATTTTGTAACTTCTGATAAATGTGTAATCTTTTGAAAATGAACCGTTGTTAATTTCAATTTGTTCATACACATCAAAATCAGCATTCCTGTTAATCATAGAAACCCTACCGTTTCGCTTTGTATAAACTGCCGGTGTGATTATTTTCGTTTCCTCATCAATCATTAAAACAAATTTGCTGTTTGGTAAATCTATTAAGGTATCATAGACAAAATGTTTAATAGTCGTAAATCTCTTTTTAGAAATTGATACTTCCGATTTAATAGATTTATAATAAAGTGAATTAAGAAATATTTTCAATAAATAACATAATAGTAAGTATACGCCAAACGGAATAAGAAAAGTAAAATCCAACAGAGAGCCATTAACATGATTAACACTTACGCTAAAAGCAATAACTTCCATATAATCACAACCTACCATTCAGCATACAACTTTCAAAAGAATTATCTTTATTGAGCAACAACACATTTTCGGCAAAATGTGATAACAAACCTGTTTCGGTCGTTATTGGAAATGAACAACCGTATTTCTTGTTATCGTCATTTTGAAAACCGAATTTCAGCACGAACTTATAGTGTCCGAGATTATCGTATTCAGCAAGCCCTATTGAGAAAAATGACTCCGCAGACAAATCAGTATCGCCTATTTCCCAGTAAAATTCACTATGGTGCTTATCAATCAAATTTTTGATTGATTCCGACAAAGCAATTATGTTTTCTTTTGTGACATATACTTTTGTTTCAGCACTAATATTTTTGGCTAATGCCTTTACGATAATTTGATAAAAATCAGCATCTTCCCATATTTTTTCAAATAACAAATTATTCATTTTTCCATATCACTTGTTCATTAAGCTTGAAAGTAATTTTTCATACTTTGCATTGATTGTAATTTGCGTTGCGGTATTGAATACAAACGAAGTTACTCCGTCATCGCAACCGTAATCGTCTATCTGTCTGACGGTGCAGATTCCGTTTTCCAGCGACAACGGTAATCCCGTGATATTCTCATTACCGCTGTGCAGCAATTCTATACTTACTATGAAGTTTTTAATTATTGCGGATTTTATTGCAGAATCAAATACAGCGTTACCGTCAATTTCAACGCTGTCTTCAAAAGTATCAGTTTCAATAAGTTTCTCCATTTTTTGATTATATTTTGAATCATACTCGATTCTGAAGAAATCAGATACCATTTTTACAATTACACCGTCACAAGTTCCGTCTGTATTGTACATTTGAATTGCAACCTCATCTTCGTTAAGTGCAATAACCTTGCCGTAAATAAACTTGTCACATTCATCATCTGTATAAAAACTGCAATTTTTATTGCTTTGAAAAACTTTTAATAATTCCGAATACATCGTATCACCTCATAAATTTTTCAGCTTTGTTTGATTTATCTTTATATTGTCTTTCATTTTATCTGTTTCAATTTTCAGTACATTGACATTGTCAGATAAAATTGCATTTTTAAGATTTTTAAAATATGATATGTCTGTTTCATATTCCCTGATTCTGTCATAATTGACCGGTGCGGAATTTTTTAAATCATTCATATCGTCATTTAGCATTTTCAGATACTTTTCAATTTCATTTTCTGCCGAGTTATATTCTTTCAAATACAAATAAATATAAATGAAGTTTAATCCCAAAAAATCATTAGCTTCTTCTATCTTTTCCTTACCTGAGCAGATTAATTTGTCATACATCAGATATTTGTCAAGATATTCGGAAACTGATTTTGCACTAAAAAATGACTCATATAATTCACTGTATTTTGAAAACATTCTGCTAATACAATTTGTAACATCTGATTTATCGGTTGCATCGGCAATATATTTCTCACCAGACAAACGGCTTAATGAAAAATCATCTTCTCCGTCATAGATACACTTTGTATCAATTTCAAATATTAACGGAGTAAAACTATGAATGACATCAAATTGCAGTTCGTCATAATTTTTATCATAATGATAGAACAGATACACTCTCGCAAAGATATCATTATAAAGTTTACTGAAACAATTTATATTTTGCTTATAACCGTGTTCTGCCATAAACGAATCAAATTGTTGCACAAATAAATTTTTAAGGCAATCTCCCATAGTATACTTCCTATCTGATTTCGATATTTTAAATACAAAGTAATATTATCACCAATGAAATGCAATACAACAACATCAGCAGTATATGCATTACAATTAGTTTGCATTTATAATTTTGGATTGATGTTACTTTTATATTTTGATTTTCCGATTTTATAAAATCAGAAATATTGTATGCCGTATGATACACTATACCTATACCTAAACACACATAAATAAAACAAATGAGGAATGCAGATTTGACACCAAAATATATTAGAAAACTACAGGTAATCGGCGGAATAATTGCATAAACAGTCGGCAAAATCAAAGGCTTTTTCAAGGTATGGTAATATTCCTTTTTATTTTTCTTTTCTGCATATGCAACAGCCTTCATAGGGTTGTCATATTTCCTATCCATAAATTTTGCATACTTTGAAATTTGAATAAAAAAGAGAATTCCGCAGAAAATGGAGCAAGCAATTCCGAACCATACGCACAAAAGAAGTTCGTTTGCTTTTTCTTCATATGTGAGATTATTTACAGATTGACCGATTAAATCGGAATCAAGCAAAATAGGTATAATTGAGCCGATTAGCAAGCACCAAATTGCCGTTATACCGCTTGCAAGCCACTTTTTCATGTTATCCGATGAATACATTTTAAACAGCCAAAACAACATAATTAAAGTTACAGCTATTAAAACAATTGAAACTGAAATTTCAAAAGGGTTATGACTTACAACAAACCTTGACACAAACTGAATCGGCAAACACAGACTTGTCAAAAAGATGTTTTCGGTACAACTCATCAAGTTTACAATAAAATTAATTATCGTAGACATTATAATGAATAACAACAAAAGTAAATGAATTTTTTCTACCGACTTAATATTTTTGTAATTGAAATTTTTCATAGTTAACACCATCATTTTAAAGAATTGTAAATGCGATTGAAATTTGCAATTTCTTTCTCATTATACGGTGAATCGGGATTGTATTCATACATTGACAAAATCCACTCAATCAGCGTGATATCATTGCCGCTTTTAACAAGGCAATTGTCGAGCAAATATCGAATTACTGTTTCACGATTGTAGAAAAATGTACCTGAATACATTAGATAATCACACAAGAGAATTGTATGTTTGGGTGTATTCTCATTTGAAACCACATAAAGAAGATAACAGAACATATCTCGGTTATCAACCGATGAAAATTCTTTTTCAATGTTCTCAAGTGTATATTCAAAGTCGGATTTTTTAAGTTCGTCATATACAAACTGAAAATCTCCGTGTTTGATTTTATTTTTTAATTCTTTGAAATCTGGCATAATATCACCTCATTAAGAGTTCAATTTGTTATATTCATTAATTGCAATATAACTAAACAAATCATTCCCGTTTATAAGACACGAAACGCAATTTGCACAAATGATTAGACACATCACAATTACTATAATATCAATACCAATAGCTAAAGTGTGTTTTTTAGTTATGTACTTATTATGCAGTCGAGTTGCAACTAACAAAATTATTGAAATTAACACAACATAATGAATAGCTTTTATCGTACCTAATATTTCATTTGCACCCATAAGTGTAATAATTGTCAGATAAATACTTTGTGATATTAACAAAACAAATGTAAGAACAGATACAAAAATCGACTCCGTTTTCGGCATTTTTGGACTACCCTCAGACAGTAATTGTTTGCAAACAAATACATCTAAAATCACCACAACGCACAATACTGTTGCAATAATAATTTTCATTGCAACAGAAATAAAAAACGGATGCAAGAACAATATGAAATCAAAAGCAATACCGCTTATTAATAAAAGGGTATTCAGAATATAATAGCAATTTAATTTGGTTTTCATAACTCTCTCCTTAAACACCAAATTTTGATAAGTCTATATTACACAAATACCATTAAATATTTTATCAGCATACCATACTTCTAAAATCAAAAACAGATATTATAATTTTAACAATTCAATTATAACTATAAAAAATCCAATATGTAACAAATTATGCGGCTTTGTCGGCAAATTTGGAATATATAACAAAGAAGCGTGAATAATTTCAGCAGTAATGACCGTTAAAAATCATCATGCTTTCTTACTGTATTTTCATGAATTTCAGCTTATTGCAAGCTGATCAATTAAGTAACCTTTCACCCATGAATTAGCCACTCCTCGAGGCAAAATGTAGTTAATTGTGTAACAATACAAGAAATTCTTTGTTGCAAGCAGTTCGTCACAGTCGCATTTATCAGCAATTTTAACAGGTTTATTAGAGCCGACTTCGAGTTTCCATATACCGTTATAAGGGCTTTCAACCGTTTTGCGTATTATCGCCGATTCTGTTTTCTCGGATATGTAGTAAACACAATCGTTATTGGATGTAATAAATTTAACATCGGGATGCTGAATTGTCGGATAATTTACATCTTTATCAAGACATACATTGTTTACGGTTTGGGTTTCATCGCAAAAGAACCAGAAAGTATCTTTGCATACCGTTACATAGCGAATTTCGTTTACATAATTTGCATTTTTACTTTTGAGCAATTTGCAGGATTTCAGGTCATATTTTTTGAAAATATACTGCTTTACTACTTTGAAGCTGTAACCGTATTCATCTGTTTTATCCTCAAAAATACGCTCCGCAATATAGAGATTGCCATCTGAAATATTTATATAATAAATCTGATTATCAAACTTAATATCTCCTATATTTTCAAGAGTATCAGAATTTTTCAATATTACGGAATCATTCTTTGTGTAAGCAATAACTTCATTGTTACAAACAAAACTTCGGCAATCGGTGTCTATGATTTTTCGTGTGTTTGTTGTTGTATCAAGACAGCAGAGCTTATTGCCGTTAATATAGAATAAATTATCGTTAATCAGACAACCGTTTGAAGGCAAATTTACGGTTGAATTGTTTTTTGAATCATAAGATGTAACCTTAGTTTTTCTGTAATCTGCCGCTGCAAGCGTTCCGTCATTATAGGACAGGTAACTGTTGTTAAAATATGAATCCGTGTCGGAATCGTAAACCATATTAAATGAAGGATTATAAAAGAAAAGCAAATATGCAAATACAATGCAGGCAACTGTCAATACGGATATTAAAACGAGAGTACATTTCTTTTTCATAAATATCACCTCTTTGCAGTTTTATTATACTATTTTAAAACAATATTTGTCAAGATTTGTATTAGTTATTTTAATACATTAGTCCCGGTTTTTTAAATAAAAATCGGGGAACAGAAATTATTTTATCTGTTCCCCGAATGTGTTTTATAAAATATTAAATTCAGTAAATTATTCTTTTACAATGTTTTCAAATGTGTGCCAACCGAGAACTGCACATTTTACACGGGCAGGCATATGAGAAATGTCAGACAATGCTCCGCCCTCCTCAAGCTCTTCAATTTCTTCGTCAGTTGCTTTGCCTTGAATCATTTTAAGGAAAATATCTTTCAGATGTTCGGCTTCATCAACTGTTTTGCCGATAATCAAATCAAGCATAATATCGGCTGACGCCTGGGAAATTGCACAGCCGTCACCTGTAAACGAACCGTCTGTAATCACACCGTCTTTGATATTAAGATTAAGCACAATGTCATCACCGCAGCTTGGATTCACACCCTCAAGGCTTGCCGTTGCCGTATCAAGCGGATGTTTATGCATTGGATGAAGATTGTGATCGGTCAGGATTTCATTGTAAAAGCTTCTGTTATTTTCCATATCCCATTCTCCTTCTGACAGATGACACGCTGTTCAAAAATGCATCAATGTCATCTTTCGTATTGTAGAAATAAATGCTCGCCCTTGTTGTTGACGGAACGCCTAAAAATTCCATCAAAGGCTGTGCGCAATGGTGTCCTGCACGGACTGCAATACCGTCAGCGTCGAGAATACTGCTGACATCATGCGGATGAACTCCGTCAATTGTAAAACTGATAATTCCGCAATGCTCATTCGGGTTGTTGCTTCCCTGAATATTGATGTGAGGAATTTTCATAAGTCCGTCAAAGGCTCTTTTGGTAAGCTCTTTTTCAATACCGCCGATTGTATCAAAACCAATATTTTGAATGTATTCAATTGCGGTTTTCAGCCCCCATGCGCCAGCCGCATTTACCGTTCCTGCCTCGAATTTATGCGGTAAATCGGAATAGATAACCTTGTCCCTTGTAACGGAATCAATCATCTCACCGCCCGTTAAAAACGGCGGCATTTTTTCAAGAAGGCTTTCTCTGCCGTATAATACACCGATTCCGAAGGGTGCCATAAGTTTGTGACCGGAAAATGCAAGAAAATCTACATCAAGCGACTGAACATCAACGGGAATGTGCGGAACGCTCTGCGATGCGTCAAGCACAACAACTGCACCGCATTCCTTTGCAAGCTCTGTGATACGCTTTATGGGAGTTTTGCAACCGAGTACATTTGATATGTGAGTTACTGCCACAAGCCTTGTACGCTCCGAAAAAGCCTGTTTCAGCTGTTCTTCGGTAATTGTGCCGTCAGGGTTGCATTCAATGTACTTTACCGCTGCGCCCGTTTTTTCTGCAACGACTCTCCATGGCAACTGGTTGCTGTGGTGTTCCATTACAGTGACAAGAATTTCGTCACCTTTTTTAAGAAAATTCATTCCGTAGCTGTAGGCAACAAGATTGAGGCTTTCGGTTGCATTGCGTGTAAATATTATTTCACGCTCCGACCTTGCATTAATGAACTTTCTGACTGTTTCACGGGATTTCTCATAACATTCTGTAGCTTTGAAACCCAAATCATAAAGTCCACGCAGAGGATTTGCATTGCATTTTTTGTAGAACTCCATTTCCGAATTTATAACTGATTCAGGTCTTTGAGCAGTTGCGGCACTGTCGAGATAGACTACAGGATTTTCTCGCAAAAGCGGAAAATCTTCCTTAAAGTTTTTCATTTGCATAGCCTGTAACCTCCTCCAGACAGGATTTTGCAAGCGTTTCAAGCTCTTCATCACCGATTTTCGAGCATAAAGCGTCAAGCTTTGCACGAGCCATAAGGTTACAAGCCTCTTCTTCGTCAAGACCTCTGCTTGCAAGATAGAAAAGCACATCATCGGACGGTCTGCCGATTGACGCACCGTGGTTGCCCTCAACATCCTCTTCCGCACAAAGAATGAGCGGTACGGTCTGATTGATTACATCTTCGCCTAAAATTAGAACATCTTCGTTCTCGTCACCTTTTGCACCCGATGAACCGAGTGGAAAATCAATTGTACCACGGAATAATTTATGTGCTTTATCTCTCAACACACCGCCGGCATTCATTGAGCTGACGGTCTTTTTGCCGATATGCTCGGCAACATAGTTCATATCAAGCAACTGCTCGTCCTTGCAATAGTAGCCGACATTGAGGTCAAGATTGCTCTGCCTGCCCAAAAGCGTTGTCTTTGTGCCTGTATAGGTTTCATTTCCGCCGATGAAAAGCTGTAATATCTCTGCAGCTGCATTATCTTCACATTCTGCACCGACATCGTTTATAAAGCGGAAATTTTGCGAAAGGAGATTAAGCTGTACGAGTCTGATTTTTGCGCCTTTTTCAGCTTTAAATTTCGTTCTTATGGCACAAATACCGTTTGCATTCCACGCTGACTGCATTGTCATAAACACGGTAAGTTCTGTGTTTTCGGGAGCGTAAAGTTCTACATCTGCAAAAGCGTTTTCACCGTTTTTGCAATTAAAAAACAGCTTTTCGCTTTTTGTTTTATCAGCCGATATTCTGATTTTTTTAGACTGTGATATTTTTGAGATTTCGTCAATCTCCTCGCCCATACCTGTCTGAATATTTGCAAATGAATCCCAAATTTCCGAATCGGAATTGTTTATATATTTTTCGATCATTTCTTTTTGAACAGGAATACTGTTCCAACCGTCAACGGGAATATTTCGGATTTTTGCCCGATTCACTCCCAATCGGTTCCAAGTGGGTGACGGAAGAAAGTTCACTGTTAAGTCTTTATTATCAACCATAATGTCCTCCTTATCCGATACTGCCCTTCATCTCAAGCTGAATGAGATTGTTCATTTCAACCGCATATTCAAGCGGAAGTTCCTTTGACACATTGTCTGCAAATCCGCTGACTATCATCGCCCTTGCATCCTCCTCACTAAGACCTCTTGACATGAGGTAGAATACAGCCTCATCGCTGATTCTGCCTATTTTGGCCTCGTGACCGATATCTGCGTGCGGAGTTCTGATATCCATTACAGGAATAGTATCTGAGCGTGACTTTGAATCGAGCATAAGTGACTGACATGAAACGGCAGATTTTGCATTTTCGGCAGATTTGTTTACAACAACGGAGCTTCTGAATGTGCTGATACCGCCGTCTTTTGAAATTGACCTTGTGTTCATAAACGAAGATGTTTCTTTGCCGATATGAACTACTTTTGCGCCTGTATCAAGGTTCTGTCCCTTGCCTGCAAATGTAATGCCCGTAAACTCCATTCTTGAACGGTCACCTTTTAAAATTGTCATCGGATAAAGATACGACACATGAGAACCGAATGAACCCGATACCCATTCCATAGTACCGCCATCTTCAACAAGTGCTCTTTTGGTGTTAAGGTTGTACATATTTTTTGACCAGTTCTCAATTGTTGAATATCTGAGTCTTGCATTTTTCTTTACAAAAAGCTCAACGCATCCTGCGTGAAGATTTGCTATGTTATATTTCGGAGCAGAACAACCCTCTATAAAATGCAGGTCTGCACCCTCGTCAACGATAATGAGCGTGTGTTCAAACTGACCTGCACCGGGTGCATTAAGTCTGAAATATGACTGCAACGGAATTTCTACCGATACTCCCGGCGGAACATACACAAACGAACCTCCTGACCATACTGCACCGTGAAGTGCGGCAAATTTGTGGTCATTCGGACGGACAAGTTTCATAAAATATTTTTTTACCATGTCGGCATATTCGCCCTTTAACGCACTCTCCATATCGGTATATACTACGCCCTGTGCGGCAACCTCTTCACGAACATTGTGGTACACAAGCTCGGAATCATACTGTGCTCCGACACCTGCAAGGGACTTTCTCTCTGCCTGAGGAATACCGAGCCTTTCAAATGTATTCTTGATATCTTCGGGGACTTCCGACCATTTTGCGGTCATCCTTGTGTTCGGACGGACATAGGTTGCAATATTGTCCATATTAAGTCCGTCAATGGGCGGTCCCCAGTTTGGAACTTTGAGTTCATTATAAATTTGAAGTGACTGCAAACGGAAATTCTGCATCCACACGGGATCGTTCTTTTCCTTTGAAATTTTTTCTACGATTGAGGCATCAAGACCTGATTTGATACGGTAGGCATCATTTTCTTCGTCTTTGATATCGTAGACACTTCTGTCAACATCATCGACATATGTTCTTTCTTTCATCTTAATACCTCCGTCAAAACTTTTCTGCATAAAGTTCAAGATACTTCTCAAAACCGTGTTCATTGATTTCATCAATCAACGATGCGTCGCCTGTTTTAACTATATGGCCGTTTACCATAATATGGGTATAATCAACTTTGAGAGATTCGAGAATACCTGTGCTGTGTGTGATGATGAGCAATGCACCGTCACGGTTTTTCTGATAGTGTTCAACGCCCTTTGAAACTGTGCGAACCGCATCAACATCAAGACCCGAGTCTGTTTCGTCAAGAATTGCAAGCTTTGGATTGAGTAAAAGCATCTGCAAAATTTCTGCTTTTTTCTTTTCACCGCCCGAAAAGCCTACATTTAGATCACGCTCGGAATATGACGGATCCATCTGCAAAAGCTCCATTGCCTCTCTGAGCTCTTTTTTAAAGTCCCAAAGGCGGATTCTTTTGCCACGGTTTTTTTCAAGAGCGTTACGAATAAATGATGAAAGTGAAAGCCCCGGAACTTCAAGAGGACTTTGGAATGAAAGAAAAATTCCGTCCTTTGACCTTTTATCGGGTGTTTCATCGTTAATGTTTTTTCCGTTAAAAAGTATGTCGCCTGAATTAAGCGTATATTTAGGGCTACCCATAAGTGCAAATCCAAGCGTTGACTTGCCTGCACCGTTAGGTCCCATAAGCACATGCGTTTCACCTTTGTTTATACTAAGATTTATATCGTGCAGAATTTCCTTTTCCTCTACACTTACAGTCAAATCGTTTACATCAAGTAATTTGTCTGCCATTTCATAATCCCACCTTGTTATATTATCAACCCACCAAAGGAGTGGATAATTAAAATATAACCTTTTCAACCCATTTTGTCAATGGGTTGGTATTGCATTTTTATCGTTTTTTGTATATAATCAAGGTATATAAGCAAAACAGGCTTACAAAATATGCAAGCCTTGCCAAAAGGGGATAATTTTATGCTGATTTCAAGTAAAGGTCGTTACACGCTGTATGTGCTTGTCGATCTGGCAAAAAACGGGCAGAACAGATATATTCCGCTCAAAGAAATTGCAGAAAGACAGAATATTTCCAAAAAATATATGGAAGGCATACTCAAAACCCTTGTTGACCGCAATCTGCTTGAGGGCGTAAAAGGAAAGGGCGGCGGCTATAAGCTGACCAAAGAACCAAAAGATTATTCACTCGGTGAAATTCTCAGGCTTACGGAAGGCGACCTTGCGTCTGTCCCATGCACTTCAAAAACTCACGAACATTGCAATCATATGGAATCGTGTCCCTCACATCCTATCTGGCAACAGCTTGACAATTTAATCAACAATTACCTTGACAGTGTAACTCTTGCAAATTTACTTAATAATGAATAAAATAAATACGCACAACATCTTTGCTTTTGTGAAGATAATGTGCTATAATAACAATAGACAGATATAATTTGAGTTATTTTTGCACAAATTAAGCTGTCACTACGAATCTATCAGCAAAAGCAGGTGATTTTATGGCTTTCGATACATTTGACGAGGGTATTAATCCCGGTGGAATGAGAAGCAAAAACGAAATTAAAACCTTGATATGTTATTTGTATAATTCTGTAAAAGAAAATATAGACAAAGGAATTGTCATACAGGCAATTCTAAAGCAGGGACTTGCCAATTATTTTGAAACAAGTTCCGCCTTTGACGACCTTGTTACAAACGGTAACCTTGTGCCTGCCGATGATGAACACAAAACATATGCGCTCACGGAAAACGGTGTTGAAATTGCAAAACAGCTTGACAGCATTCTTGCGTACTCTATCAAAGAAAAGGCATACGCTTGTGCGGTTAAGCTCCTTGCCGTAAAGAAAAATGAGATTGAAAACAAGGTTGATATTGTAAAAAGTTCAAACGGATTTACTGTTAAATGTTCGGTGTCCGGCGGTGATATGGATTTGATGAAGCTTGATGTTTATGCTCCCGAAATGGAACAGGCTCTTATTCTCAAAAAAAATTTTCTTGACAACCCGAAAAAAGCGTACAAAATTATGCTTGCACTCCTGACCAAAGACAAAGAAACCGTTGGTGAGGCTCTTGAGGAACTTTACGGCATTGTATAAAATTTCATACAAACAATTAAGGGGCTGTCGATGTGACCGCCCCTTCTGTGATTATTCAGAAAAAAAGATTAAGACCGAGCATAAGCGTTACTCCGGGTATTCCTCCTATTATTGATACCAAAAGTGATAAAAGGCTTATGGGCAAAGTTACGCCCGTAAAAGCTCCCGTCAAATTGACCGCAAACAATGTTGCCGCTCCCAAAGTCATTGAAAGCAGAGAGCGTTTGAACGGATGCTTGTTTTTGCCGAGAAAGTGCAAGATTGCGAAAGTTATAAATGTTACAAAAATAATCAGACATATTCCCCACCAAGGCATTTTTAACAACTCCATATAAAAAGTAAAACCGCCAGAGGATTGCCCTGACGGTTAATTTTATGCTGATTATTAAGTTAATATGCTTACAGTATACCGAACTTTGAAAGCACATTAAGTGCAATTACAAAAATTACGAATATTGCAGCAAAAACTTTTGTCCAGCGTGAGAGGAACGCATCAATCGAACGAGCCTTATTCTTTGAGAAATAAGAATCGGCAACACCTGTTACAGCACCGATACCCTGCTGATTACCCTCCTGAAGGATAATTACAACGATAATGGCAACAGATACGATTGCGAGCAATACGCCTAAAACAATGCCCCAAATGCTCATTTTTATCTTCCTTTCATTTAATAAATACGAATAAAACAAATTCTGCTTTAATAACTGTTTTATAATACCACATAAACACAGCTTTTTCAAGAGATATTACAAGATTTTTATTAATTTTTTCAAAATCAAATCAACGAAAGCTGTTCGTCTTTTGAATCATCGTTCACGGGCAATGCACCTCTTGCAGGAAGTGAACCTGTTCTGTAACGCTTTGGATTTGTAAAAGTACCGTCTTTATAGCGTTCTATGCTGAAAAGTCTGTGACCTTTTTTGGGCTTGAGAACGGCAACACCCTGTGTTGAACGGGTTGTTTTGAGAGCGAGTGCACCCGTGTGAACAAGGAGCATATTTCCCGATGACGCCTTGAAGAGTACCTCTTCGTCCTCAGGCATATAGAGAAGTCCGACAAGCGGAGATTTGTCGGAATATGCGCCCGTGAGCTTTTTACGGTTAGTCTTTGTTGCGTAGGATTCAAGCGGAACTTTTGCAGCCTTGCCGTTTTCAAAAGCAAAGAGCAGCATACCCTTGTAATCTTTTGTAACAACCATTTTCACAGCATTTTCGCCTTCATCAAAGCCAAGCTTTGCGGCAACATAGTCACCGAGTACGCTTGCCTTTGTCTGTGCAAAATCATCAGCCTTTGCCTTATACACCTGACACTTGTCTGTAAAGAACAAAAGGTCGCAGTTGTTTGTGAACTCAAGCTCCTGAATAATTTCGTCACCGTCTTTGAGCTTTTGTTCACCGCTCATTCTGAGCGACTGCGGAGTAATCTTCTTGAAATATCCCTCTTTTGTAAAGAAAAGATTAACAGGATAATCGGGAATCTCGACTGTCTCTTCCTCATACCTTGCAACATCGTCATAGATTATGATACTCTTTCTCGGCTGACCGTATTTCTCGGCAATTGATTTGAGTTCTTTGACAATGATTGTCTTGATTCTTGCCTTGCTTTTTAAAATTTCGTCAAGCTCGGCAATCTCTTTTTCAAGGTCTTCAAGGTCTTTTGTACGCTTTAAAATGTATTCACGGTTAAGGTGACGAAGTTTTATTTCGGCAACATATTCAGCCTGTATTTCGTCAATTCCGAATCCAATCATAAGGTTTGGCACAACCTCGGATTCTTCATCGGTTTCACGGACAATCTTTACTGCCTTGTCAATATCGAGAAGAATTTTTTCAAGACCTCTTAAAAGATGAAGCTTGTCAGCTTTTTTGTTGCGGTCAAAATATGTTCTTCTTCTGACGCACTCAATTCTGAAAGCAATCCATTCTTCAAGCAACGCCTTTACACCGAGAACTCTCGGAACACCTGCAATAAGCACATTGAAGTTGCAGGCATAGGAATCTTCGAGTGTTGTAAAGCGGTAAAGCTTTGTCATAAGCTTGTCGGCATCAATGCCACGCTTGAGGTCAATTGTAATTTTAAGTCCGTCAATACCTGTTTCATCACGAATATCGGAAATTTCCTTGACTTTACCCTGCTTTACAAGGTCGATTACCTTTTCAATGATAACCTCACAAGTTGTTGTAGCCGGGATTGAAAGGATATCTATACAGTTTGCAGACTTGTCATAGACATACTTCGCACGGAGCTTGATGCTTCCTCTTCCGGTTTCATAGACTTGATTGATGACATTTTCATCATAGATAATCTGACAACCGCCTGTAAAATCAGGAGCCGGCAGAGTTGACTTTATATCATGGTCGGGATCACGGATAAGTGCCGCTGTTGTTTCGCAGATTTCACGCAGATTGAATGAACAGATATTTGACGCCATACCAACGGCAATACCTGTGTTTGCGTTTACAAGCACAGACGGAAATGCAACCGGCAAAAGTGACGGTTCTTTCATTGTATTATCGTAGTTATCTACAAAATCTACGGTATCTTTGTCTATATCACGAAACAGCTCGTTGCAGATTGCGTCAAGCTTTGCCTCAGTATAACGGGAAGCCGCCCACGCCATGTCACGGCTGTAGAATTTACCGAAATTACCTTTTGAATCTACATACGGATGCAAAAGTGCCTCATAGCCCCTTGAAAGACGAACCATTGTGTCATAAATTGCAGAGTCGCCGTGAGGATTGAGCTTCATTGTTGCACCGACAATGTTTGCCGATTTTGTTCTTCCGCCGTTCAGAAGTCCCATTTTGTACATCATATACAGGAGCTTTCTGTGCGACGGCTTGAACCCGTCGATTTCGGGAATTGCACGGGAGAGAATTACGCTCATTGCATACGGCATATAGTTCTCTCTGATAGTGGAAACGATTGGCTGTTCCACTACTTCACCCGCACCGTTGATTACACCGTGAGTTTTTGACGGTGAAGTTCTGCGGGGAGTCTTTGAAGATTTTTTCGCCATTTATTTCCACCTCCAATCAGCTTACATCAAGCTGGTCAATATATTCGTTGCCGTGTTCTACTATATAATCTTTTCTTCCCTGAAGATTGTCTCCGAGAAGAACATCAAAAATTTCCGCTGTCTGTTCTGCATCGGCAGGAATAACCTTGATAAGTCTGCGTGACTCGGGGTTCATTGTGGTAAGGTTCATCATATCGGGTTCGTTTTCGCCAAGACCTTTTGAACGCTGAATTGTGAATTTCTCCTTGCCGAGCTGTTCAATGAACTTATCCTTTTCAACCTCATCGTATGCAAAATAAACATCGTTTTTGGATGTAATCTCATAAAGAGGCGATTCGGCAATAAACACCTTGCCTTCTTCAATGAGTGTAGGTGTAAGTCTGTAAAGCATGGTAAGCAAAAGTGTTCTGATCTGGAAGCCGTCAACATCGGCATCGGTGCAGAGAATAATTTTGCTCCAGCGAAGTGCGTTCATGTCAAAGCTTGAAAGATTCTTGTTTGCTTTTGACTTAACCTCAACACCGCAACCGAGAACCTTGAGCAAATCGGTAATGATTTCGCTCTTAAAAATCTTATCGTAGTCGGCTTTCAGGCAGTTAAGTATTTTACCTCTGATTGGCATAATTGCCTGAAAATCGGGGTTTCTTGCCTGTTTACAGGCACCGAGAGCAGAGTCACCCTCTACTATGAACAGTTCACGCTGTTCCGTGTCTTTACTTCTGCAATCAACAAATTTTGCAACACGGTTTGTTATGTCGAGATTGCCCGAAAGCTTTTTCTTTATATTAAGTCGTGTTTTCTCAGCATTTTCACGGCTGCGCTTATTGATAAGCACCTGTTCGCAGATTTTTTCTGCCTCAAGCGGATTTTCAATAAAATAGACTTCAAGACTTTGACGGAGAAATGCAGTCATAGCGTCCTGAATACCCTTGTTTGTAACCGCCTTTTTGGTCTGGTTTTCATATGATGAAACACTTGAAAAAGACGAAATAACGCACACAAGGCTGTCCTCAACATCGTCATACTTGATTTTGCTTTCGGTTTTGTTATATTTATTATTTTGTTTTAAGTAGCTGTCAATCTGGTAAACAAAGGCATTCCGCACCGCCTTATCGGGAGCGCCGCCGTGTTCAAGCCAGCTTGAGTTGTGGTAGTATTCGGTGAGATGCACTTTATTTGAAAATGCAACCGAGATATCCATTTTGCACTTATATTCGGGCTTATCGTCACGGTCACGGGTTTTAACCTCGGTTTCCCAATGCTGAATTGAGCTGAGTCCGTTTTCACCGACTACCTCGGCAACATGGTCAACAATACCGTTTACATAGTTATAGCTTGTTGTATCAAAGCTTTTGCCGTTTTGATTGCGGAAAACAAATTCAATTCCTGCGTTGACAATAGCCTGTCTTTTCATTATGTCAAGAAAATATTCGGGCTGAATGTCGATATCCGTAAAGACTTCGAGGTCGGGTTTCCAATGAATTTTTGTACCCGTATCCTTTTTGCTGTACGGTTCTTTTTTGAGCTTGCCGACAATCTCGCCTTTTTCAAAACGGAGAGTGTATCGGTAGCCGTCACGGCGGATATCAACATCCATATACTCGGAGCTGTACTGGGTTGAACAAAGGCCGAGACCGTTCATACCAAGGGAAAATTCGTAGCTTTCACCCTCGTTGTTATTATACTTGCCGCCGGCATAGAGTTCGCAGAAAACCAGTTCCCAGTTGTAGCGCTTTTCGTTTTCGTTGTAGTCAACGGGAATTCCTCTGCCGTGATCTTCAACCTCAATTGAGCCATCGGAATAGCGTGTAACTGTGATTTTTTTACCGTAACCCTCTCTCGCCTCATCTATTGAGTTTGAAAGAATCTCAAACACGGAGTGCTGACAGCCGTCAATACCGTCCGAGCCGAAAATTACGGCAGGACGCTTACGGACACGGTCGGCACCCTTTAGCGTTGTGATACTGGTATTATCATAATCGGTGGTTTTCTTTCTTGGCATTTTACTCTTCCTTTATCATTTTTCACCACGCAGTTTTTTGATTTTATCACGCAGATATGCGGCGTGTTCAAATTCAAGCAACTTTGCGGCAGCTTTCATTTCCTTTGTCAGTTTTTCTATCAACTGTTGTTTTTGTGCCTTTGAAAGCTTTTTTGTATTTTTAAATTCACTGTCATCGTGAGTAGAAATTTCAAGTATATCGCTGACCTTTTTGACAATAGTCTTCGGAACGATGCCGTGCTCAACATTATATTTATTCTGAATTTCACGGCGGCGCTGTGTTTCGGTTATTGCAACCTTCATTGACGGTGTTACGCTGTCGGCATACATAATAACCGTACCCTCGCTGTTTCGTGCGGCTCTGCCGGCAATCTGAATAAGCGAACGGGTTGAACGGAGAAATCCCTCTTTATCGGCGTCAAGTACGGCAACAAGAGAAACCTCGGGAATATCAAGTCCTTCACGCAGAAGGTTGATTCCGACAAGAACATCAAATTCTCCGAGTCTTAAATCACGGACAATCTCCATTCTTTCAACGGTGTCAATGTCATGGTGCATATAACGAACCCTGATACCCAGCTTTTCAAGATATGCGGTAAGGTCTTCCGCCATTTTCTTGGTAAGGGTTGTGACAAGTGTTCTTTGATTTTTGGCTGTACGGATATTGATTTCGGACACAAGGTCGTCAAGCTGACCTTCGGTAGGTCTTACCGAAATTTCAGGATCAAGAAGTCCTGTAGGTCTGATAATCTGCTCTGCAACAACAGCCGATTTTTCAAGCTCAAAATCGCCCGGTGTTGCGCTTACATAAACAGCCTGATTTATTTTTGAATAGAATTCGTCAAAGTTGAGCGGACGGTTATCAAGTGCAGACGGAAGTCTGAAACCGTAGTCAATAAGGCTCTTTTTCCTTGCATAGTCACCCGCAAACATTCCCCGTACCTGTGGGAGCGTTACATGGGACTCATCGACAAAGAGCAGAAAATCATCGGGGAAATAGCTTAAAAGCGTGTACGGCGATGAGCCCGGCGCTCTGCCCGACATTATTCTTGAATAGTTCTCGATACCCGTACAAAATCCGATTTCCTGCAACATTTCCATATCGTACCTTGTACGCTGTTCAAGTCGTTGTGCCTCAAGGAGCTTTCCGTTTTCACGAAAATATGCAAGTCTTTCCTCAAGCTCCCTGTCAATTTCCGCAAGAGCCTTTTTCATCTTATCTCCCGACACAATGTAGTGCGACGCAGGATAGATTGCGGCATGTTTCAGAACAGCTTTGAGTTCGCCCGTAAGCGGATTGATTTCGGAAATTCTGTCAATTTCATCTCCGAAAAATTCGACACGGATTATAGAATCGTTTGATGCGGCAGGGAAAATTTCAACCACATCACCACGAACCCTGAATTTATTACGGGTAAAGCTTACATCATTGCGTTCATACTGCAGTTCAACAAGCTTTTTTACAAGCTCATCACGGGACTTTTCCATTCCGGGACGAAGTGAGATTACCATATTTCGGTAGTCAATAGGATCGCCCAGGCTGTATATGCAAGAAACCGAGGCAACAATAATTACATCTCGTCTTTCGGAAAGTGCAAGCGTTGCGCTGTGGCGGAGTTTATCAATCTCGTCATTGATTGAACTGTCTTTTTCAATATAAGTATCCGTCTGTGCAACATATGCCTCAGGCTGATAGTAATCGTAGTATGACACAAAATATTCAACCGCATTTTCCGGAAAGAACTCTTTGAACTCACTGCAAAGCTGAGCCGCAAGAGTTTTATTGTGTGCAAGCACAAGTGTCGGTCTTTGAACCCTCTGAATAACATTTGCCATTGTAAAAGTTTTACCCGAACCCGTTACACCGAGAAGAGTCTGTTCACGGTTGCCTGCATTTATACTGTTTACAAGCTTTTCGATTGTCTGCGGCTGGTCGCCTGTCGGCTGATATTTTGAATGAAGTTTAAATTCCATAATACACATCACATTCCAAATACGGATTTTTTATTATGTTTCCTGTTACAAGGCTCTTTATTACAAAAGTCCTGTAACAGAAAACATATCCGAACAAAATTTCGATTTTAATTATAGAACAGATGTTTTGAATTGTCAAATGTTTCTTTTAAAGAACATTATTACTTTTCATAATAGAAGATGTTACCCGCAAGCCTGCTTTCACGGAGAGAAACATAATCATCATCGGTTATTATGAAATGGTCGATAAGCTCAACTCCGACAGTTGCAAGCGTACTCTTCAAAACTATTGTTGTGTCAAGGTCGCTTCCCGAAGGCAGAGCCGTTCCGCTGGGATGATTATGTGCTATAAACGCAGTTTTGGCATTGTGACGAAGTGACAAATCAACAATTTTTCTGACGGGCATATCGGATGAATTGAGTGAACCTTTTGAAATTATATCAAAATAAATCATCTTACCCTTTGCATCACCGAGCATGAGGGCGACACATTCGTTTGTTCGACCGATAAATTTTGCTTTAAATATTTTACCGAGATTTTCATAGTCGATGATATTATCATGTGACATCTTTGATTCGGTATAAAGCCTTGCCATTTCGGGCAACATTTTGAGCAATGCGGCGGCATTTTCAGACAGACCGAATTCCTTCATAAGCTCGTCAATCGGAGCGTCACACACTCCGCCGACAGTGATATAACGGTCAAGCAGACGATGTGCAAGAGGATTTGTGTCCTTTCTCGGAATAGCATAGTAAAGGAACATTTCAAGAGCCTCATGTGTTTCAAACACATCAAAGCCGTTTTCTATGAACTTTTTACGCATTCTTTCACGATGACCGCTGTGTTCGTTATCGGTTGTCCGTGCCATATTATCCCCACCGCAAAATAAGTTTTTTCAAACTTTGGGGGCGGATAAAACCGCCCCGACTGATTAATATTAATAATTAAAGGCTGTTATTCCTTTACGCCGTACTGCTCATAGTAAGCGTCAATAGCAGCTTTGAGCTTGTCGTCAATAATAACCTTGCCCTTGTATTCCTTGTTGTAAAGGTGTTCAACAACCTCTGCCATTGTTACGATTGCAGTTGTTTTAAGGCCGTACTTTTCTTCAATCTCGGAAAGTGCGCTCTTTGTACCCTTGCCACGCTCCATACGGTCAACGGAAACAACAAGACCGATTGGGTTTACATCGCCCTGAGCCTTGATAATCGGGAGAGTTTCTTCAATTGAAGTGCCTGCTGTTGTAACATCTTCGATGATAACAACCCTGTCACCGTCATTGATAGGACTGCCGAGAAGAATACCCTTGTCGCCGTGATCCTTAACTTCTTTTCTGTTTGAGCAATAACGGATATCCTGACCGTATTTTTCACTGATTGCGATAGTTGCGGCAACAGAAAGCGGAATGCCCTTGTATGCAGGTCCGAAAAGAACATCAAAATCAAGACCGAACTTGTTGTTGACAGCCTCTGCATAATACTGACCGAGACGGCGGAGCTGAGCGCCTGTTCTGTAGAAACCTGTGTTTACGAAGAAAGGAGTTTTTCTTCCGCTCTTTGTAACAAAATCGCCAAATTTGAGAACCTGACAATCAACCATAAATTCAATGAATTCCTTTTTGTAAGCTTCCATCAATAAAACCTCCGATACAAAATAGCTTTCGGACAAACATCTGTAATATCCGACACTTTTACATAATTCAACATTGTAAATTCTACCACAATATCTCGTTTTTGTAAATGACAGTTACACAGCTGTAATCAATCGTAATGTTATGTTAAAACAGAAAAAGACTTCGCAACAGAGTACGAAGTCTTTTTTGATATAACTTTAATTACCACTGAGAACAAATCTCCCAGTTATCCAAAGATGTTGCAAAATCGCTTTCATTTTCAACGATTCCACCGGTATAGAAATATACATCTGTATAACCGACAATATATTTTTGTATGGTAGTGCTCTCTTTGACAGTTATGGGAAAGGCATTCCAATTCACTCTTGCTCTCAACTTCTGTGCACAGTTAAAATCAACCTCACCTATTATATATTTTTGAACAAGCGTAGCATCTACTACACTAACAACTCCGTCACCGTTAACATCACCGAGAACAATATTCTGACAGGTCATTGTATTAAAAACTTCCAATAATTCATAGAAACATTCACTTATGTATTTCTGTTGTTTAATAGTATAATCTTTATCTAAAATTCCCTCGCCATACTCTTTAAGTTCAAAATTCGGATTGTTAACACTAAGGGCATTAAAAAGCTTTTCTCTTTTTTCAACAAATGTATTCCAAATTTCGTCAGAGTACCAGTTATTATCGTTTTTCTCATTAACAGCATAATAGCAAGTATAGCCGGCACCACTTGGTCTTATCCACGGATTCTCATAAAAATCCTTTAATTCATCATATTTATTTTGTAATTCTATACTCTCCGTTTCTTCCGATAAAGATAAAATTTCTTCCGCCAACTTATAACTATGGTCATAATAGTAATATGCATACGGCTTTTTTTCACCGGTAGATGAAATATCCATCTTTACTTTTAACGCATAATTATAAATATACGAATAACTGCGTGACACCGCTGAAACAGAAAAAACGGCGGTGCTTGCAATTAATAATACAGCAAGTAATAAAGCACTTATTTTTTTAATACTCATAATAATCTCCTTTCAAAAAAGCAAAAAAGTAAACTCACGACCATACAATAAATTCGTTGTAAATTTATTGCATTATTTAAGACAGCTATATCTTATTTGATTCTAATAATATCACTTTCAACAATATTTGTCAATAATCACAAGAATAAATTTTTGAACATTAAAAATTTTATTTAGTCAAACAAAATTATACACCGATTCTTTTGCCGCAAGCGACAAAATTACGCTTGACTTTATAGAACACTTGTTCTATAATTAAATAAAAACAAATGTTCGAGGTGATGCGTTGTGAATATTAATTGTGCCGTTGACAAAAGCAAATATAAAAAAGACAGGGTTATTCTTCACAGCGACTGCAACGGATTTTATGCGAGCGTTGAGTGTTTGCATCATCCCGAAATCAGGAATAAACCTGTTGCCGTGAGCGGTGATGCGGAAAATCGGCACGGAATTATTCTTGCTAAAAATGAGATTGCGAAGAAGTACAATATAAAAACAGGCGAGGCAATCTGGCAGGCAAAGCAGAAATGTCCCGACCTCATAACCGTTCCTCCCCACTTTGATTTGTACAAGCGATTTTCAAAAATGGCGAGGAGAATTTACAGTGAATACACCGACAAAATCGAGCCGTTCGGACTTGACGAGGCATGGCTTGATGTTACCGACAATAAGAATATGAGCGGCAAAGAGATTGCACTCGAAATTAATCGCCGTATAAAGCAGGAGCTCGGAATAACCGTAAGCATCGGAGTCAGCTTTAATAAAATTTTTGCCAAATTCGGAAGTGACTATAAAAAGCCTGACGCTATAACCGAAATCACACGGGAAAATTACAGAGATATTGTGTGGAACTGTCCTGCAAAAGACCTTTTGTATGTTGGCAGAGCAACGGGCAGAAAGCTTGAATCTATCGGCATTTATACGATTGGAGATATCGCAACCGCAGATGTTACACTGTTGCGGTCATATCTTGGAAAATGGGGCGACCTAATTTACGGCTTTGCAAACGGATACGACTCTTCCCCTGTTGCCCATATGAACGAAAACAGCGAGGTAAAGTCAATCGGTAACTCAACCACAACTCCAAAAGATATGGTAACCTTTAACGATGTAAAACAGGTTATATTCGTTTTGTGTGACAGCGTTTGCAGAAGAATGCGTGAACAGGGGTTTATGGCAAAAACGGTTTGCATTACGATTCGTGACAACGAGCTGATGTCATTCAACCGACAGCACACAACGGAAATCCATACAAATCTTACAAAGGATATCACAAATGCGGCTATTGAGCTTTTCAAAAAAAGCTATAAAATGGAAAAACCGCTGAGAAGTATCGGGGTAAGCGTTACGGATTTTATTCACGATGATCAGCCGCACCAGATGAGCCTTTTGCATGATGAAAAGCGACTTATTCAGAACGAACAGCTTGACAAAACACTTGACAGATTAAAAAAGCGATTCGGCAATTATGCTGTTCGCCCTGCCGTTTTGCTCGATGACAAGGAGCTTTCGGATTTTAACCCAAAGGAGGATCATACAATTCATCCTGTCGGATATTTATGATAACGATGCATCTTAGGCGAAAAATTAAAGATGTTTCTCTGATTTTAAGGGAGGTAACAAGCTATGAAAAAGTATGTTAAAGTTACTGCCACATTTGATTGTGACGGAGATCTTATCCCCGAATATATTGTGTGGGATGACGGAAGGAAATACCGCATTGACAAAATTTCCGATGTGCGGTATGCGGCGTCTCTCAAAGCAGGCGGTGCGGGAATACGCTACACCTGCCATATCCTCGGCAAAGAACGATACCTGTTTTTGGAGGAAAACAGGTGGTTTGTCGATGCCAAACAATAAGCGGAGGATTATATGCATAAGGTCAAAGCAAAGGGAATTTTATCTGCCGCAAACGGCATGAACATTTACAGAGGATGTCAACACGGATGCATTTATTGTGACGCACGCAGTAAATGCTATCAGATGAATCACCGATTTGAAGATATTGAGGTGAAAGAAAATGCCCCGGAATTGCTTGAAAACGCTTTAAAAAGGAAACGCAGAAAATGTATGATTGGTACGGGTGCGATGAGCGATCCGTACATTCCTCTTGAAAAAGAACTGAAACTGACACGAAGATGTCTTGAAATAATCAACCGCTACGGATTCGGTGTAACCGTACACACAAAGTCGGCATCTGTTATGAGAGATATTGACCTGTTTACGAAAATAAACGATAAAAGCAAGGCTGTGTTACAGATGACGCTTACAACGGCAGACGAAAGCCTTTGCAGAATAATTGAACCGAATGTTTCCGTTACTAAAGAAAGATTTGAAACACTCAAGGCATTTCATGAAAACGGTATTCCGAGTGTTGTGTGGTTTTCTCCGTTTTTACCGTTTATAAATGATACAAAAGAAAATATCGACGGACTTTTAAAGTATTGCATTGACGCAAAGGTTCGTGGAATAATATGCTTTGGCATAGGTCTTACTCTGCGTGACGGTGACAGAGAATATTTTTACAGCCGGCTTGACAAACACTTTCCGAATATGAAGGAACGATACATTTATACATACGGAAATTCATATCAGCTTACGAGCGGTAACAATAATGTTCTGATGAACAGGATTTCAGAAGTTTGCAGAAATCACGGAATTATGTTCGGAGTTGAAAATGTGTTTTCGTATTTGCATAAGTTTGAAAGCAAAACCGAACAGCTAAGTCTGTTTGACGGAATATAGAAAAATGAAAAAGATATACGGCAGAAAATTTTACCGTATATCTTTTTGTTTTTTTAAGTATTCACTGTTTTACAAATGTGATTTCATAGTCGTTATATTTAAGCACAACAGCCGAAACTTTACCGTTCTTTTGTGTGAGTGCGGCGGAAGTATTTGTTCCGTCATCAAATGACAAATTGACTTTGTCCGAATCTGACACGGTATATTTTCCGCTGTGAGTTCCGTCATCCGGACTTCCCGGCGAAAGCCATAAAGTAAAAGTGCCGTCATCGGAAAATGACATAGAGCCCTGATAAGCGCTGTAATTTGTGTTGTAAACCTCACTCATTTCAACCTCATCACCGCTCGCATTCTTAGCACCTTCGGGAATCCATGCAGACGAGGTAAGCTCGGCGGTTACTGACGGTGAAAGCACATTAACGGCAACGATTGCCGCAATGATAAATACGCAGGCGGCAATAACCGATGAAACGATTGCTGTTGTTTTCTTTTTCTTATTCTTCTTTTTTACAGCCCTGTTAGCCTCAAATTTTGCATAGTCAGGCTTTTTAACAGATTTTTTACTCATTTAATCACCGATATTTTACTTAAAGGATACAATAATTCCGCCGTAGTTTACGGTAATTTCAGCAGGAACATCACCGTTCCATTTGGTTACGGCAGCAATAACATTTTTATCGTTGGAATATGTTATTACAACGGAGTCGCCCTCAACAATGTACGCACCCGAATTTGCCGAGGCACTTGTGATTCCGTCAATGAATGTTCCGTCCTCATTAAAAGTAAATCCGCCGCCTGAATAAGCAGAACCGAAAAGATCTCTCAAAGAATATTCTTCAGAAGAATTTTCGTCTTTTGCATAGTACGGAATAAGAGTTGCACTGAATTTTGGCTTTTGCTCCTCTCCGCTGATTGTCGGAACAACAATTTCACTGTCATTTGCAGATGTTTCGGCTGTGTATCCCTGTTCTGTCGGCTCTTGTGAAGCTTCACCCGATTTGGTTGCAGGCTGTGTGGTTTCGGATACAGAGTCGGAAACATTCTGTGTTGGGTTTGTATCATCGGCGGTTGTTGAAGCAGCAACAGTCGGTACTGTTGTTGCCGAATTATTATTTTTACCCGAAAGATTCATAAACAGGATAACCGCACCTGCAATTACTGCAACAAGTACAACAACACAAATAATTATTATCAATGATTTTTTTGAACTTTTAACTGCGTGTTTACCGCTCATTTTGCGTTCTTCCTTTCTTCAGCCTCTTTTTTAAGCTTTAAAAGATAACTTCTTTTCATCATTTTTCCGTTATAGAAAATAAATTCATCACCGTCAGCCGATTCATCAATTTCAAGATCCGAATAATCTTCTACGACAGGCTCTTCATCATCACGGAACTGACCTTTGCGTCTGTTCTCCATTTTCTTATCAATTGTTTTGCTCTTTGAATCCCTGTCAACAATCATTGAATACATATTCTTATAAACTGCAGAATTGATTATAAAAGATAAAATTGACGGAACAATGAACAATGCAAGAACAATTGTGAAAATGATGAGCAGTACCGGAGTAAAACTGCACATAAGCACTGTTGCACAAACGAGGAATAAAATAAAAATTCCGAAAACTGCAAACAGATTGTGTTTAAGCTCACCGATTGTCATAAGTGCGCTGTTTTTGTAAATATCCTTCATCTTGATATCAAAAGTAACCGTCATAGGCGGAACATAGAAGAACATAAACAGAAAGAAAATTGCAATTAAAATACAAATAACAAGCGGAACATAAAACATTCCGTTCTTTGAACCGAGTCCGAGATAAAGAACAATTGAGTAGTAGCTGATAAAAACAGCGGCATACATCACAACGCCGTGTATGAGGAATCTGAGCAGATTTTCCTTTATTCCGCCGATGAAATTTGAGAAAACATCAACATTTTCCTCTCCCCTTACCATATGGGAAGTAACCTGAGTTACGCCGGCATAAAACGGAAAAAGCGGAATTATCGTAAGAAAATATATAAACATTGAATTAAGACCAGTAAGGGTATTAATCAAAAAGAAAATTCCGAATATTACGGCAAACGGCAGTGCAAAAAGCACATTCGTTAGCAAAAGTCGTGGTAAATTGTGAAACAATGACGAGAAAAATCCTGTCAATGCTACAGCGTTCTTTTCCGATGCCATAGCGCCCTCCAAAATTAAAAATTGAACGCTCCCGAAAACAAGCACCACAAAGCCGTGTCCAGCAAGGTTGAACAAAAGGTCATTATGAGTGCCGAAACAGATCGGGAACAAAAATCAATCACCTCATTTTTCAAAGAATTTGTTTGATGAGAATGACCGATTAAGCTGAAAAACATCTGTTTTGAAATTTCAAAAGCATATGCCGACAGCTTTACGAGTGCCAGACAGAACAAAAATGTTCCCGGCAACACAACAAGCAGATAAAAACCTGCTCCTTTAAGTGAATATGTAATAATAAGATATGCCGCAGTAAGTCCTGTTCCAAAGCCTTTAAATGCTGAAACAAACGGCAAAAACGGTATTCCCCACGGTGCAAGTCCCAAGAGGAACACAACTGTGAGAAATATAAAATCAGATGCAAAGCAGGCACAAAATGTGCTGACGGCATTCTGACCGAGCCTTGCATCAAGATTTGTAGTAAACAGAAAATCAAGGGAATCAAGCATTTGCTTATCGGCTTTTGATGCATAAATTGAACCGAAAACAAGTCCGGTAAGAAAAGCCGAAACAAATATAAGCACCACGGAATATCGCCTTATAAAAAATCTGACATCAGACGGTGAAATTCCCTTTGATCTGCGAAAAAGATAACGCTTTTTAAAAGAAAATACAATGCTTTTCATAAAATACATTCCTCTCATTGGTTGTCCGTTAAAATATATGAGGAATGTATTCATTTTATGTTAAGGCAAAATTATTTGCCAAGCTCCTCTGCCCTCTTTGTACAAGCGTCCATGCCGTCAAGAACAGCCTCATAGAAGCCGTGTTCTTTAAGCTTATCCATAGCGGCAATTGTTGTGCCTCCCTTTGAGCAAACCCTGTCTATGAGTGTTTCAACAGGCTCACCGCTGTCACGGAGCATTGCTGCCGAACCCTCAAGAGTTGCACAGACAAGGTTCATAGCCTTGTCATATTCGATTCCGCAATTCTTTGCGTAATCAGCCATAGCCTTTGCAAAAAGATAAATATAAGCAGGACTGCTGCCGTTTACCGCAATTATTTCATTCATATGGCTTTCGTCAATATATTCGCAAACACCGCTGCCTGCAAACATATTGTAAACGATTGTTTTGTCATCATCGCTGATATTCTCAGACGGACAAAGAGCTGTTGCGCCTTTTTTGAGCAAGAGAGGCGTATTAGGCATAACCCTTACAACAGGGCAGTCACACTCAAGACCTTTTCTTACATATGCAATAGATATGCCTGCGGCAATTGATACTACGGTTTTGGCTGTTGTAATGCTGTTTTTGAGGGACTCAAGAACTTCGGGATAATTCTGCGGCTTGACTGCAAGAACAACAATTGAACTGTTCTTTGCTATTTCATCGGCAGATGTCATTACATTTGCACCCATATTTTTCATAGCGGCACACTTTTCTTCGCTTACATCAAAAACATTGATAAAATCAGCCTTGCCGTCGTTTTGTGCCATAAGACCTTTTATAATGGCTGTTGCCATATTGCCTGCGCCTATGAAACCTATTTTTTTCATTTTAAGACCTTCTTTGCAAAAATTAATATCAGATACCGAAACTCGGGTTTGAGTAACATGAGAAATGGAATTTGTGATAATTGTGCTGACCGTCACGGTCATAATCGCCGTAGAGGAAGGTTTCCGCCTCGTCAACTCTTCTGTACAAAAGTCCCAAATAGCAAGAACCTGCCGCATGGTGGTACTGCAAAAGTGCATCAATAAGGTTCTGCTTATTGACATTATTCAAATCTCTTGAACCGCCCGAAGCAGAAACATAGTCCTTGTGGATATATCCTGTTGTGCCGTTTGAAAGCTTAACTTTATACCAGTTTGTGTTATAACGCTTGCCGTCAACAAATTTAAGTTTTGTTCCGTAGTTCATACGGGTAACAACGGAGTAGTTAGTTCCTGCACCTCTTCTGAGGTTTACATCTGAACCTGTAACCGTACCCGAAGCGCCTGCTTTGATAGTACCGCTTGAACCTGTGTTCAAGAGAACAGACTGGAGTTCGGAGTCATTGTAGAACACACCGCTGCCTACATTGTATGCAAAGCACACAAGTGCATCAAACTGTCGCTGATTGAACTTTATGCCGTTGTTTACAAGGTAGGAATTTGTTGTGGTGGTATATCCGCCCTTGTTCACGGTCTGGCAAAGATAAGCATATGCCTGATTTGATGTTATGTTGTTGTAGAACTGTTCGCCTGAAATTACAACCTTACCGTAACCGAGTGTAGGATCGGTTGTAATGCTGTCTGCTGTGACTTTTGAGAGAAATCCCTCATAGTTTGCAATAAGCTTGATTACCTCATCACTCGCTCTGCGCTCGGCACAGGCTGTGGTGGTTTTATTGGTTGTTGAGGTTACAAACACCTCGCCCTCACCGCCGCCTGCCGTGGTGTAATACTTTGATTCGGTTTTAAATTTAGAATATGCCTTAACAGACCATTTGCCTGATTTTGAAAGCTTTTGTGTACCTGTCCAGATATAGGAGTTACCGTCTTTAACCTTGCTTGTTGCGGTTACCTTATAAGAGGTTGAGCCGTTTGTAACTACAAAATACACGCCTACCCTGCCTGTGTCGGTAATAGCCTTAAAGCTTACATTTGAATTAAGCGGAGCGGAGTTTGGTGACGCATAGCAGAAACGCACGCTTTCCCTTGGCATAACATGTATAAGACAGGTTGCCGCACCGTATGATGTTGAGGCTGTGATTGTTACATAGCCCTTGCCTACCGTGTCAACAACACCGTTCTTAACTGTTGCGATTTTCGTATTTGAACTTGACCATGTGACACCGCTTGTTCTTGATTTCAAAAGCATTGACTTCTGCCACGGAAGATTCACATTGCTGTTGGATATATTTACAGATGAACCGGATTTTACGGTAATTTTGCAGGTTGCAGAATGCGAACCGCTTTTCGCAGTAATTGTTGCAGAGCCTGCTTTCTTGGCTGTTACAATACCACGAGAGTCAACGGTTGCAACGCCTGTATTTGAGCTTGACCATGAAACACTTCCGGACGCTGTTGCAGTAATTGCAAATCTGTTGCCTGTGAAAATTGATTTGCTTGATACGGAAAGCTTAACAGATGAACCTGTTGACGGTTTTGCGGTTGTAGGCTGAGTCGTTGTAGGCTGTGTCTGACCGTTCATCTTAACATAGTCTTTTTTTACATAGCCTGTTTTTGAATTTGATTTAAGCTTAATATTATACCAATCATTGTTATAAAGCTTTGTGCTTACAAAAGTAACCTTTGTATTTACTCTCATACAATCAACAACCGAATAGCTTGTGCCGGCACCGCTTCTGAGATTTACATAATCGTCTGTTATATAACCGCTTACGGTTGACGCTGACGCAGTCGGCTGAGTTACAGGTTTGGTTGCCTTTGTTGTAGGTTGTGTTGCCTTTGTTGCAGGTTGGGTTGAACTGTTCATTTTTACATAGTCTTTCTTTATGTAACCTGTTTTAGCAGTTGAAGTAACCTTAACCTTATACCAGGCGGAGTTGTAGAGTGAAGTGCTTACAAAAGTAAGCTTAGTATTCTTTCTCAGGCAACCAACAACAGAATAATTTGTGCCTGCTCCGCTTCTGAGATTTACATAATCATCAGAAACATAACCTGTTACGCTTGATGCCGTTGCCGAAGAACTTACGGCAACATATTCCTTTGTAACATAGCCTGTCTTTGAATTTGATTTAAGCTTGATTTTGTACCACTTTGAGTTATAGAGCTTTCCGTCAACAAAAGTAAATTTTGTGTTCTTTGCCATACAGGTTATAACCGAATAATTCGTGCCTGCACCGCTTCTCAGATTTACATACGACGCATTTATATAGCCTGATGCGCCTGCTGATACGCTTGCGGAAACCTCCTCGGTTGATTGAGCCGCATTAGCCGAAAATGCAGTTATTGCGACAGCACCTACCGATACTGCCATAAGAACCACAAGGACTATGCAGACTATGCGAACAAACAATTTTTGCTTTTTCATTTAAGTCCACCTTCTCAAAACTTCTTTGAATTATAATTACTTGTGAAAATTACCGAATATTTTCCCTCTTAATCTGCGAACATACTGCATAACAAATACGGTAATTGCATAATCATAGAGCAAAAAGAAAATATTTCCGGCAATCAAAAATGCCCACGGAACATAAAAACCGAAAACGGTAAATTCATCTGTCGGAATTGACAACAGCCATGTTGCGATAAAGAACGAACCAATGGCGGCAACATTAAATACCGCAAACTTAAGTATGTATTGAACTGCCCTGTTTTTGATTTTAAATTCAAAAGCACCCTTTAAAATCGGATAATAGCCGAAAAGCGCAATGAAATATATAACAGCCTCTTTATCGCCGGCAAGGAGCGTTGAAAGCACGGCAGTTACACAAAACACACCGATTGCCCATCCATAACCGTATTCAACAACTATGCAGGAAATGAGAATTCCTGCAAGACAGGGCAAAGCGTATGTTCCGATTGGAACGAGAGATGTCATCATCATAAAAACGAGTGAGAGCGCCGCAATAATTCCGCAAACCGCAATACGCATTGTCCCCTTTTTGATACCGTTTTTCTTCATATTAACATCCCATTCTGCAACAATCACACAAGCAGTTTGCACACATCATTCCTGCACAAACATCGCAGAAGGATGAGCCTGTTGCGTTAGGATTTGTTTGAGTATAACCGCCGTAGTTGTATGCTCTCTGGCTCTGCATATTGTTAAGAGCAGCTCGGTATTCCGTGTTGTTGGGGTCCATATTGCACGCAGTTGTGAAATATGAAAAAGCCTGTTCAGACCAACCTCTGCGGTATGCAATCATACCCTTGAGATAATGCCATTCGGCGGTTCTCATTGACTGTGCTGTGTTTTCAAGAATCTGATCGGCCTGATCAAGAAGTCCTCTCTGAATGTAAATTCTTACATTGTAGAACTGTGAGCTTGAAGAATTTGCGTTATAGGACGAACTGCCTGTTGAGCCTGTACCCTTACCCTTCTGACGCATCTGATTAATCATATCGTATGCCTCATTAATCTCCTTCATTTTCTGCTCCGCAACATCCGCAAGAGGGCTGTCGGTGTAGTTATCGGGATGATATTTTTTAGCAAGGTTTCTGTACGCTGCTTTTACTTCTTCATCGGTAGCTGTTTCAGACACACCGAGAACCTCATAAGGATTATTCATTATTGACCTCCGTATCAAGTTTGCTTGTTACTCTGTTTTGTGATGCAGGGAATCCCAAAAGCATCATATTATCTAAAATTCCCTTAAAGTCGGTAAAGTTCAAAAGATTGTAGGCATCATATGCCCTTGCAAGTGACTGATTCAGCACCGCTTTTATAAAATCCGATGATTTTACCTCACCTGTTTTCTTGTTTACAAACGGATTAAATCCGTTTGATTTGATATCTTTTTCTATATCATCTGCGGCATCGACAAGATAAATCCACCTGCCGATATGATAGCCGAATTCATAGAGAACTCTTTTTTGAATTTCATCATGAGCCTCAGCCGACAATACAGCAGCGAGCATTAATGCCGTTGGATGAGCCGACATATCTACAGACGACTTTTCCGAATGCTCAGCATCATACTGCATCTTCATCATATCAGAAACCGCTTTGTCCATATCAGGATACTTATCTGCCGCCTTTTTCCTCTGATGAGAAAAGAAAGGCTTTATGATTCTGCACAACAGCTTTTTAAAAAATCCGCTGTCCTGAATATCATCAATGATTTTATAATAAACCGATATCATTGAAAATGCGGCAGCCTTTCTGTATGCGTCACCGGAATCTGTTGCAAACTTGCATTTTTTAAGAGGATTACAGGTGCATCTGCCGTCTTTAAAGCCTTTGCATGAACGGTTAAGCGACATTAAAAGCATTGCATAAAATGTGCAGTCATAGCTTAGCGTAAATCTTGTAAACACGGAGTAATCCTTACCCATTTGCCTGCAAAGACCGCAATACACAGCCTTATAAGCCTCGGATTCACGAACAAGCAGTTCGCTCTTTTGAATCTGCAAATAACCAAACACGGATTTTCTCCTTTATACAATAATACATAGTATATTGTACAACAAAACAGAGTTAAAAGCAACAGAATAACGGTATATTCTTTGGATAATCAGCCAAAATGAGCTAATTAACGGGAAATGTTGCAAAAATTTTCTTCTCATATTATAATCATAGTGGAGATGTTCTCTTCTGTTAAGAATTGAATGTCAAGAATTATTTGCAAAACTAAAAAGGAATTTGCATATTATGAATGTTTACGATTTTGACAAAACGATTTACTACGGGGACTCAACAGCAGACTTCTATTTATTCTGCCTTAAAAGGCATAAAAAAATACTCACTCTTGCCCCATCGCTTTTGGGAGCATTTTTAAAATTCTATGTATTCAAAAAAGGTACAAAAACTGATTTTAAAGAAAAAATGTACAGATTTCTTACCTATTGCGATACTGAAAAGGATGTAAATGATTTCTGGAAGGAATACATAGGAAATATAAAACCGTTTTACCTTGAACAAAAGAAAGATGATGATGTAATTATTTCGGCATCGCCCGAATTTTTGCTGAAACCCGTTTGCAAAAGGCTCAAAATAAAAAAACTTATGGCGTCAAAGGTAGATATGCACAGCGGAAAATATTCGGGTGTAAACTGTCACGGCAAGGAAAAGGTAAAACGATTTTATGAGGCTTTTCCTAACGGAAAAATTGACAATTTTTATTCGGACAGTTACAGTGATTCTCCGCTTGCGGAAATTGCAGAAAAAGCTTTTATGGTTGACGGCGACAAGGTTGAAGGTTGGATATTCTTTAAATAATTTTTACGGAACAGAAATCTGTTCCGTATTTTTATTTTTTCGGGTTGCCAAAACATTGGGCCGTGTTTGTTTGTGGCAGGCAAATGTTTAAACGGTTTTACCCGTTGAAATAGAAAAATTGCTATATGTCATACTTCCGTCCTCGCCAATACGGCTTGTTCATCGTCATACTTTCATCAACGCTCTCCCTAAAAACAGTTGTTTTCTTCTATCCACTTTTATTTTTACGGTTACTCTCTCCCCGTCATATTCACTAATACAAATTGATATAACGGTAACTTGCGAGTGACGGTGATTGCTATATGTCAAACTTCCGTCCTCGCCAATGCGGCTTGTTC
>ENA-OOXY01000316-OOXY01000316.1-human-gut-metagenome-genome-assembly--contig:-NODE-316-length-50069-cov-3.061783_pt1 | contig 50069 bp, 73 predicted proteins | sample MGYA00241593_ERZ501355 | MGnify/ENA primary metagenome ERZ501355 (study PRJEB25962, sample SAMEA2042739) | human gut metagenome | biome: human gut; feature: human-associated habitat; material: faeces... | reverse complement strand
TATATTTATTTGGAACTTGTTTTCATTTTATATATGTCTTTATGATTATTGGTAATGATGGTACCAGTGGTATTCCTAAGACCCTTTCTGTAACAGATCTGATGGCTAAAACGAAAAGTATTGCTTATTCAGGAGATGGTGCTCCAACAGGTACTAATATACTATCTTCGGGACCGACCGACTATACGAAGGATCCCTCTAGCTCAGAGGCTGACATGAAGTTAGTCGTATTATCCCGTATGTACAGGGCGTTCGCGAAAGTGACCGTGACCGTGAACTCTTCAGTGGCCTCTGGCAATTTTAAGTTAATTGATACGAAACCGGTTATTATGTCAAATGTACCTAAAGTAACCCGGCTATATGATGACGACTCGACATATCCAACGATTTCAAGTCCTTTATCTACTAATTTCTATACGGAGGAGATACCTGTATCAGGAATAACACTCGGTGATAAAGAAGGAGTTTTCTATATGGCGGAAAATATCCGGGGTACAGGTTTAGCTACCACGGCGCAAGAGAAGAATAAGAAGGATATGGGGCCGGGGACTGGCGGATCTTTGGAAGGATGCACTTATCTATTGGTAAGAGGGCAATATCAGTATCCTTTGGGTGGAGGAGCATACTCTTCGCCGATCGATGTAGAGTATAAATTCTATCTTGGGGGTGACTTGGTGACCGATTACAATATCTATCGGGATTATCATTATAAGCTGACGGTGAATATCGCCGGCCCTAATAGTGCCGACCTCCGTGTAACGATAACAAACGGCAACGTGGCTGTCTTTGATGATGTGGACAATGTCGAGAATACCGTTAATTTTGGTGAAGAGAAATAGTATCCATTCTAAGGGCTGTGCAGGAATGCCTTGACGAATCTACCCTTTGGCATTCCTGCATGAACTATTTTAAATAAATGAGAATAACTTAGAGGCAATCGAGGAAATGAGCTTCTTGCATTTCTTGCCGATTGTCTCTTTTATTTGTATAGGAGGATTGTCTCTTAAAGCCATCACCTTATTTTTACTTCTTTGCCGGGAGGAAGAGCCGCGAACCAAATTATTCAACATATTATCGGAGGCCCTGTCTATTTTAGATACTGATATCCGGCCAAGATAGATCTCGGTAGTCCGTAGGGACATATGTCCTAAGGATTGGCTGATAATGCCGATTTCCGAATTCGCCTCCAGCATCATGGAAGCCCAGCTATGCCGCATCACATAGGTAGTGAATGGCTGTTCGAAGTGTAATTGCTCTCCCATTTTCTTTAAGTGGCGGTTTACTCTCCGAAGCGCGGACTGAGCCGTGACTTCTCCCTCTCCGCTGATTTTCTCGTGTAAGAAAGGGAATATCCACGGGTTATTGAAACGCCGATAAGAGAATATGATGTTCTTCATCTCGGGGGTGATCTTTACTTGCATCGCTACGCCAGTCTTGCTACGTACGTAGTGGATATAATCATCGTTTATATTGCTGTGTCGCAAATTAAAGACATCCACGAAGCACATACCTCTAGCGTAAAATAAGAAAAGAGCCAAGTGAAGGGCCGTACAGGCGTGTGGGTTCTTGGGCCGCTCAAGAGTCGCCAGATTTTGTAGGTCGAGGCTTGGCAAAGCCCTTTTCCGGGTGGGTGGGACCTTTATCTGCAGGCCGGAGAACGGGCTTTCTCTCGGAACATCCATTTGTTTATCTTGAGCGATCTTGTTGTACATTGTCTTTAGATTACGAATGTAGAAGTCCAAACTACCCGGTTTCAAGGGAGCCTGTTTCCCGTCTTCCCCTTGCATCAACCATAAAAGATAGTGATGAAGAAAATCGGTCGTTAAGTCGGCAAATGTAAACTCCGTTACTCTCGGACCTAAAAAGGTGGATAATTTATTCCATGCGCTTCGATAATTCCCAGCGGTTCTTCCTTTCCCCTCATCGATTTTACTACTGATCAATTCTTCTATACATTCCTGTAGCAAAGGGGAGTTGTCTGTTGTTTCTATATTCATATGATTACTATTTATGGATATAGAATAACAAAAATAGAAAAGATTGGTTTTATCAAAACCTCCCCTTACCAATTGTGGTAGAGGAGGTTTTGTTTTATTTATAGTTTATTTGAAAGCTTTCTCACTAATTCCGTCTCCATCGAGCCTCAATCGCTCCATATAATCCGGAACGGTACGGCCTAACGCTTTATCTACGTATAGTTTAGCCAAGTATTGAGCGAGCATGAAGCCGTGACCTTGCAAACCGACGAATAGTCCGTTATCCGGATCGATAATGTAGCGAGGCTCTACATAATAGCCGGACCATGTGGCTTGTACGGGTACTGTGGCTAACGATGGAATCCAATCGCAGAACACCTCGGAGATGATCTCCATGAAACGACGGGTATTAAACTTCAACTCATCAAAGTTGCTGATCTCCGCTTTAGCGTCGACAGCGGGGGAGGCGCAAGCGATAATCTGTCCGGTCTCGGCGAATTGCTGACCGTAGACAGCGGAGAAGTCGTTACGTTTCCGGCGGTCTATCAACATATCGAGGATATCCCCGTCTTTACCCAGATTCGGTAGGCGATGGGTAATCAACGCTTGGTGCTTGACCGGATAGAGGCCGGTGTAAAGGCCTAGCATGCGGGCGAAACGCTCGGCGCTATAACCGAGGGCGTTCACGAAATGATCGCATTCGTATTCGATGTATCGCTTATCATGCGTATATAATAAGACGTGATATTTTCCACCGTTTTTGTGTACTTCCACTAGGTGTGTGTCTTCCAAAACCTCACCTTGCCGCTCTTTGCCTTTGTTTCGTATAAAGTCTATCACACGCCCCGGGGTAGCTTGCCAACAATGCTGGGAGATTTGTGCGGCGAAATAGGTGTTTTGGTTCGTGTTGAAGTAGGGAGACACCTCTTTCTGGAAGTCTTTCTTGTCGATCAAATAAGCGTTGGACCAACCGCAGGAACGTTCCAGATCATTGTAGGTAGCCTCGTCGTGGGCGAACGTGATATAGCGTATCTCACGGTAATGGATATCGTATTCTTTTTGTGTCTCCTCGAATATCGTTTGGTTATTACGGGCGATCTCCGCTAATTCGGGGATCGAGAACGCTGGACGACCACCACCGATATTACGCCATGATGATCCTCGATCCGCATTAATAAGCACGGTCTTTTTACCGGCTTCCGCAAAATAACGGAATAATGCGCTACCACCTATACCTCCGCCGGCGATTAAGACTTCCGTCTTACGAACCTGCTTTCCGGAATCTACTTTATAGGTATCCGCTATCTGACGCTGCGGATACATTTCCCCTAGGACGAAGCGGGTAGATAGGGGAGCACGGGGGGTAGCGTCGCCTACCAGTTCGATACCTTTTTCCCTTAGTTTCATGCGTAGGCGGGGTATGCAGCGTTTTCCCCGGCATGGCCCCATTCCTAGGCGGGTGATATGTTTTACCTCGTCGACGGAGATATATTTACGATCCCCAATGGCGGAAAGTAGCTCGTCCAAAGATACGTCCTCGCAATGGCAAACATAGGTCTCCGACTCACACTCCGGCTCTTGCTTGAAGTCGATCTCCTCCGGATAGTTTTCTTTTACGATGAATCCTGTGATATTCAATAAGGCATCGTTTTCCATTCCTGCCGCTTTCACACGGGCCACGTTTGTTTTTGTCGGCTTCTTTAATACTTTCTCAATGATACCTTCGCCTTGTTTCTTCCCGTTATCATCGACGAGCCACACCTCGGCACCTTCTTCTACCTCGTATTCTACCGGTAAGAATAAGTTTTGCTTCCGGGTATCGTAGCCGAAAATAGCCAGCCCCGGACAATGGGATACGCATTGCATACAGCCGGTACATTTTTCGTAATCGATCTCGGGCGTTACGCTGGTGGAGCTTTTGGTGATCGCCTTTTGAGGACAAGCGAAAGAGCAAGGGTTACAAGCGAAACCGTATAGGCAATCCAAACGAACGAAAGGGCGTTGGGCTTGACGTTCGGGAGTGGGCCTTGGGGACTCTTCCTTGATGCGGATCGGATGTTGCTGGGAGTCGATGTATTCCTTAGATATTTGTAAGTAATCGTTGTAGTTGAAACGTACGCCTAGCTCTTGGGCGATCTCATAAGCGGCTTGCTTTCCTCTTAGTACGGCGGTAGTACCTTCTCCGATTCGTACGGCATCACCTACGCCGGCACAACGTTTTCCAAATGTATATTGGCCTTTGGTTAGCAATTGGTTGTCGGGAATCAATCCTGTACATATATTAATAACATCAATACCATCAATCACTTTCTCTGTTCCCGGGATTGGCTTGAAGTTCTCGCATTCGCAGACAACCGCGCCGGTGATACCTGTCCGATCCTGGTTTGGAATGGCTTTCAAAAGCATATGAGAGGTATAAATAGGTATGCCAAGGCGGCGAATTCGATTCGCTTGTACCGGAAATCCACCTTCATGGGGCATCGCCTCTAAAATAGCCTTGACTTTCGCTCCGGCTTGCATCAATTGGTAAGACGTTAGGTAACCTATATTACCGGCGCCTACTGTCAATATGTTTTTGCCGAGTAACGTGAATTCAGCGTTCATCATTTTCTGTACGACTGCCGCTGTATAAACTCCGGGCACATCATCATTCTCGAAGGTCGGCATAAAAGGAACCGCACCGGTAGCGACTATCAAGGCTTGAGCTTCTACATAGAAATTTTTATGGTTAAGCATGTCTTTTACGGCGATACGCTTATTTTGTAGGATATCCCAGACCGTAGAATGTAAGAAAATACCAGAGTGGTCGTCTCCGGCTAAAGTTTTCGCTATATCGAAACCACGCATACCGCCAAAGCGCCGCTCTTTCTCGAAAAAGAAAAATGCATGGGTTTGCATCAAGAATTGACCGCCAATCTTATCATTGCTATCGATTACGATGCTGTTCAAGCCTAGCTCTTTTAAGGTTTCCCTACAAGCTAATCCAGCGGGGCCGGCACCAATGATGGCCACATCGGTTCGATAGATCTCTACCGGTTCTTCTCTGGGTTCTATTTGGGAATCTGTCGTATAATTCTGTACTGTTATTTCCGATACTTCCTTTACATTGTCTACTTTCGTAATACAGATACGCTTTACTTCTCCGTCTACCAGCATTTCGCAGGCGCCACATTTACCGATACCGCAATTCAACGAACGGTTGCGGCCATTTACGCTATGACTGTGTACTGGATAGCCGGCCTGATGTAAGGCGGCGGCGATGGTAAAACCCTTCATTCCCGTTACGGGTTTGCCATTGAATAAAAAAGTGTGTTCTCCCTCTTGTGGAATTGTTAAAATAGGATGATTAACGATTCTTTCCATAATTGCTATTGATTTAATTGGGCTAAAATTACGGATATAATTGGATAAATGTCCTAATTTTACTTGAAATCTATTCATAAAAAAGCGATTATCCCTAAATATTTAGGAGTAATCGCCGTGTTTTACTTGAAATTTGTCGTTTTGGGTAACTGCTCCACCAACCATAGCGTCGGAAGCGCTTTCATTTAATGTTAATCCTAGTGCGCTAACGATAGGAACCGTTAGAAAAGTGTTCCTCATCCGCTTCCGCATTCATCCGGAAGGCAAAGAGCATTATTATAAACAATAATATAGAAAGTAACTTCTTAATCATGCCTCAAACCGATCAATCATCATTTTTATCTTTGTTTGTAAAACAATTTGCAGCTTGAAATGTTTTATATTCAAACAGTCGATAAAAAGAAAAGCTCTCAGCCTAAAAGAAATTACTGGTGAACCTTTTCAAACAATCTTCTGTTATACTATAAAATGACTCAGAAGTCACCTTGATAGTAGTCATCGTATAATAATTTGTTAGTAGTATTTGTTTTTTCATATAAGTAGAGTTTGTTATTTGTTTGGTCCGCATGTAGCTGTGAAGCTGGATGCGGATTTTTATTTGTTTCCGCATGGATAAAGGTATTTAAGGGTATTAGTATTGTTTTATACATCGTTTCTGTCTAACTTTGTTTGCTCAAAACAAGGATTCAACTTTACAAATACTTTACAAAAAACTTTACACGATTATGGCTACGGTACAATGGGTAATCTTCAAGCATCATAAGAAATCCGATGGGACATACAACCCCAAGATACAGATAATACATAAGAGCCTGTCCGCTTACATTCCTTCTGGGGTTAATACGGAATGTGTTCGTTTCCGAAAAGGGCACTCTTCTGGATCTGTAACGGATAGCTCTATCGAGGACAGCCTAAATGATAAAGTAAGGAAGATTCGTGCTATCCTGAATGAGAAAGAAGAAATCATCTCTGAAATGGATACGGCAAAGGAGGTGAAGGATTATGTCTTGAAGATATTGGATGCCGGTAGTGAGATTGACTTTCTTCGGTTCGCCAATGAGTATAAGGATAAGATAAAGAATGAATCCACGAAAGCTTATAATGTCACGAGAATAAATGCGTTAACGAATTATGTGGTAGAGAAAACAGGGAAACCGTCTCTTCCTATAAGCAAGCTTACCCATAAGTTGTTAAAGGATTACGAGGATTGGTTGCGGACAACTAATCGGAAGAGCAAGAAAGCCGACAAAGAAAAATGCGGATTAAGTGAAAATAGTATCAATTCCTACATGGGGGCTCTCTCTATTATCTTTAACGCTGCAAAGAAAAAATACAACGACTATGATGTGGGAGACATCCTTATAAAAAATGATCCTTTCAAGGTGTATTCCCCTCCCAGAATAGAAACAACTTCTAAGAGGGCGGTTGAGAGAGAGACTATCCGAAAAATCTTTAACTATCATTCGGACAAAGAAGTTCCGGAAATGACAAGGGATCTCTTTTTGATGTCGTTTTTCTTGGCGGGAATGAACCTAGCGGATATCTATGATTGTGGGCCGTTTGGGGACAGGGTAGAGTATACGAGGAAAAAGACACGTACCCATAAAAAAGACAAGCCGTTTTTGTCGTTGATGATGCATCCGATAATCGCAGATATAATAGAGAAATATAGGGATAAGGATGGCATAAGGGGATTTTGCTTCTATAAGATGTATTCGAATATGCCGGCCTTCCATCAAGCCGTGAGAAGAGGCATTTCCGTGTTAAGGAGAGAGTTGTCCTTGCCGGATCTGACTTATTATGCGGCTCGTCATTCATTCGCTACGATCGCTCGTAATGAATGCGATATTAGCATGGACGATATAGCCCTTTGCCTAACTCATGAATCGGGGCACGATATCACGGATACCTATGTCAAGCTAGATTTTAGCAGGGTGGACAATGTTATTAATAAAGTAGTAGATCATGTCTTTAAAGAAAAAGCCGGGGTGTGATGCCCCGGCTTAATTATTACTTTTTGAGATTTGTATAACCATGAAAATTTAGCTGAATATCGGGGGCTTTCATATCTTCCTTGAAGATGTTGCTATAATATTCAGCTACTCGATCCTTGTTTCTTTGGTAGAGACGCTGTTCACGAGTCGTAGCTTTATTTACTACTTTCTTGTTCATAGTGATGCAAAGATAGTCTCTGATTTTGATTTTATTTCAGTGTTATCTATATTTTATTTAAGTCAATATTAAACCCTATAGCTCTCATTTCTTTAGCGATTTCAAATTTCCATGCTCCTTTTTTATCCATTGTGATATAAACGACTCCACTGATATCTCCAGGATCTTCTATTTTTCCTTTATCTAGTTCTTTCATTAACGCACAGACTCGATATCGACCTAATTTCCCTATTAAAAAACCATGTTCAAAAACAACATTCTGCCTTGCTCTTGGATTTAATACAGCTTCTGTGTTATTTTCTCCCCCTTTATCACATGGGGTATAAAGAACTATTGCATATCCAACATCTGTGTAATGAGCAAGTTTCTCTATGATAGTTCTTCCACTATTGGCTTGTTCATGCAGTATTATTGCAGTTAATCCTTGTTTTTCTAAAAATCTTGCAACAGATTCCTTTGCTGCGTCATCATGTCCATGAACTATAAAAACTTTATCATTGTTGTATATCATAGTTTCAGTATTTTTTTCTTGTGCTGATTTATTCTTAATTCTATCAATTAGTATATTCCAATCACAACGTATCGCTTGAAAATTATCGTGGAGTCTAAATCCATTTCCACTATTATCAATTGATTTTATTTTTATATAATCTTCATCGGTTGTAGTAAAGAATTTGCGAAATAGAATCATTGATTTTTCATACCATCTGTGATATAAATTTATAATTTCCCCATTATTTACTTTTGAGAAATCTGCTGTAGCAGATTCGTATTGTTCAAATAGTTGTTCTACTTCTTTTGTTTCCTCAGTCTTTTGATTTACTAATTCTGTTTTATGTGCTGTGGAATCATTTTTTTGCATCTCTAATTCTTTCTTTACAGATATTTCATACTCATCACACCATTTTTCAATTATAGGATATTTCCCATTTAATAATAATCTTGTGTTATTAAGCCATGAATAGTAATATTCAAAGTAATATGGAGTATCTCCATTTTGTAAACTCTTTCTTTTTACGTAGCTACTAATCAATCCTCTTAACCAATAATCAAGATACTCATATCCTTTTGGTATCACTGCCTCTAATTCTTGAAGGAAGACCTTGTTATTTTCCTTTATAGAAATAGCGCATAATTGTTTAGGGCTACATTCTTTTCCTAGATTGTAGAAATGCTTAGCATTTTGAATCTCTCCATAATGAACTTCTTTGCTAAAAAGCTGATAATATACTAATTCAATATTTAAATCCATAGTGCTTTTGTTTTTTGAGAATGCCCTCTATAATAATTAAAATGGCAAATCATCAGTTGTTATCGAATTTCTTTGAACCGTATACTGAATATACTTTTCTATAATATTAGTATCTCTTATATCCTTTACATTTCCTTTCTCTTCAAACAACTCATCATCTAACGCTATTTGATGTGTGTATTCGCCATCATTTTTTTTCAAAATACATGGTTCTCCAAATGGCAATGTAGGAGGAACCTCTCTGTATCCTATTTTGTTTAAGAATTCAATTATAGCCTCTTTATTCGGGGCGAAAAGTTTGAAATTATTAATTCCAAGTATTTTAAGCAAGTGTCGTAAAGGGAAAGAAGGAGCTAATATACAGCTATTAAATTTTTGAAGAAAATCTGTTTGTTCCTCTGATAAATTAGTTATTAGACTTTTGATTTGTGAAGTCACATCTTGTAAATCAAAGTATGTTTTGGTTTCAGTTGCAGTAGCTTCCTTAGTAAGAAGATGCTGAAACATTCCGGCAAATTGTTGACGCAAATTAGATGTGATATCTGAAACAGATTCGAAAGATTGAATTGGTGCATTTTTCAAAGCACTCTTTATTAGCGCGATAAATTCATGTACCCGTATATCATCTACATGGTATGGCTTAAAGTTCCCTGTATCTTTGTTTCTTATATATGTAAAATTCTCGCCATACACATCTTTCAGAATATAAACATAAATCTTTTTTCGTTTGTGAATGGCTTCTTGTAGTTCTTCCATTGTAATAGAGAAATCACTACCTGAAGACTGTGTTCCATATTTACCTCCAACAATACAAACGACAATGTCACATGTAGCCAGTTCGTTATAACATGCTTGTTCTAATGAAGTACCACCTTGTGTATAGGTTACATTTCCTTTATCGTGCATAACAGGAGAATATCCTAGTCCTTTCAGAAAAATTTCTATATCATCTCTTACATGACGTAAGTCATAGTATGTGGAACTAACAAAAACTCTTGGGGCTGCCATAGTTTTACTTATTTAATATCTGTATAATCTTATCTTTCAATCCCATTTTTACAAACTCATCATCATCAACATCGAGTTCAACGACAATTTTAGTAGACTTTCTTTGCTTGTCCAATAAAGTTTGCAGTCGTTCTACTTCTTTCTTATAGAAGTCAAGTTCACTATTGTTGTTTATAGTTGTAGAAGGTGTTTTATCATTTGTGGTATCGAACAAATATCCAATGCTTACTCCTAGGACTTTAGCTAACGATTCAATCGTGCTAATTTTGGCATCTGCACCTGCTAATACATTGTCTAATGTAGTTCTAGACACACCGCATTTCTCAGCAATCTGGACTTTGTTCAGTTTACTTGAATTTATTAATTCATCTAACTTGTTGATATTCATCATATTGTTTATTGGAGTTCAATAAAGTTGCATATATTAACAAAAAAAATGTCCATAAAACTTGGATGTATGTCCAGTATAGACTACATTTGCATTATAAAATTAATCAATAAAATATATATGGAAAAGAAAACAGAAGAAAAGTTGCCTATACATCCCACACTAAAAGCTATGAATATAGGCGATATGGTCGCTTTCTCATTAACTCAGTTGAATGGTGTAAGGTCAAGTGCAGTAACAATAGGCACGATGTACAACAAGAAGTTTACTACTCACGTGAATAGAATTAATAAAGTATTAGAGGTAACAAGAACTAAATGAGATGTATATGAAACTTGATTTACATGATATTAAAATTCTAACATTCATATATGATAGGCTGATTAAGCATTATGGAGAAAATGAGAATTATGATTACATGATTTTCTTTAAAGAGATTATTGAAAAACTCATACGATTCGAACAATAATACGAACACATTAAAATACACGATTATGGCACGAACTTATGAAACAGCACTCGCAGAACTCGAAAACGCAAAGGTTGAGTTAGAGGCATTGGGCACGATCAGCGAAGAAGAGGCCTGCTATATATATAATGTAGACAGCAAGTCAGAGATCGTGAAAATATTCTCTGAGGATATAGAAGCCCTCGAAAGAGAAGTAGAATATCTCACACCTGAGATTTACGAACCTGAATACGATTACTAACATATAAACACACACGATTATGAAAACTTCAAATTTCAGACACAAAGTATTTTGCATGGCTTACGAGCTAATGAAAGTGACAGGTAAAGCGTTCGCAGTATGTCTTTCCCGTGCTTGGGCACTCTATCGGCTAACAAGACAGATGCACAAAGGTATTGTAACATTCGCTTACGAAAAGGCTGACGGTTCACTTCGCAAAGCAAAAGGTACTCTTAAAGACGTTCAGTCCCTAATCAAAGGCACTGGATCAGAAAACTACAAAACGGTTCGCTACTTCGATGTAGATGCGAACGGATTCAGATCATTTAAAGTAGAAAACTTCATAACGGTTTATTAAAGCTAGGTCGGGTGGGCGTAGAGAATATCTCACCCGGTCACTTCTGTTAGTTCTTTCTCGTACTTACACCTTAGTACCCGCAGAAATGGGGTTGAAACGAAAGGATAACATATAATAATGTATAAGCGCAGATAGCTTTTGCCGTGACCTGCTGGGGTACATTATAAAAAAGAAATTATCAAAGGGGCGTGTTTCCTTGCGGTGTTATGGTCAGACATTGGTTAACCGCCGCCCCTTTTCAAAATATGGCCCGGTTCTGAAGCGAGAGCTGTCGATCGAATCGGTTGCCGGGCACAAATTAAATTCTAACGCTTATGAAAAATATAATTTACGGGATAGCCTTGTTCGTTGGCTTCATCCTTATGGCATCAGAATCAGCTACGTTCATTCCTAATCTTGTGGGTGTCGTAGTATTCACTTATTCAGCATACAAACTTGATTTAATAACAGCTTTAAAATGATAAGACATGGAAACAAAAGGTATAGAAGAAATGACTAAAGAAGAGCTTATTGATTTGGTAGATTCTCTAAACAAAGAATTGGATGGAGCGAAAAAGGATCTGGATCTTTATCGAGCTTGGAAAGACAGGGAAGAATCGGCTCGTATTCTGGCAGAGAAGAAGCTATTAGCTGCAAAAGCCTTCTTTGAAGTTGTTTGATTCGTTTGTGTTTAGGTTGTCAAAAGCGGCCGGGTGAAAGCCCCGGCAATTGGGCGGGCGTATTGGAACGCTCTGCGCACAGCCGGAAGTGCGTATGCCGGATCGTTACCGGTTCCGTCCACAATCAATTTAAATTTATAGTTATATGGCAACAATCAGAGAAACAATTTTGAAAACAAAGCCCGGTGAGCCCAAGGCGATCCCATTATCAGAGGTGTCGGATGTAATGGGGTATCGCTCCGAGGCACTTCGCATTAATAACGAGTTGAGAAAAGACGGTATTGTGACGAAAGACGGTAGGCCACCTTACACGATTTCCAGAAATAGCAGGGTCGGCTTTCTCTATATAGTCAATAATATAGAGAAGCCTTAAAAATCAACACGCACGATTATGAATGTCACGATTAATACTGACGCGTCCTTCAATCATCATTACAAGGTTGGGGGGTACGCTTTCTGGATCACGTCAGAATTAGGCCGGATCAGGCAATCGGGTACGCTAAAAGAGACATCGGATGCGCAGGACGCTGAACTGAAAGCGTTGGCGAACGCTGTTTATGTCCTTTTGAACTCAGAGTTTAATAATGGATCAATAGAACATATCTATGTGAATAGCGATTGCAAGATGATGTTCCCGAAGATAAGCATTAAAAGTACCAGTGTCCCGGGGAAATACATTGCGGAGACCCTAAATGATATCTTACGTCAGAATACGGACGGCTGTATATATGGCCGTATATCGTTTAGGCACGTAAAGGCGCATACGAACAATCTCACCAAGTCGAGAAGCTGGGTGAATGATTGGTGCGATAATGAAGCTAAGAAAGCTATGAGGTCGGCTGTAGAAATCCTAAAACAAGAAATGTCATGGAAGTCTTCACCGAACTAACACCTGAATGCGACCTGACAGCGCAGATGTACGCCTCCGGGTACGAGAAGAAGGAGATTGCCAGTTTGAAGCATCGTGCGGTAAGCACGATAAATAACCAGCTCCAGACGGCATTTTTGATTTTGGGCGTTCGGAATGGGAGAGAGCTAGCACTAAAATTGGCTGAAAGGATATCGGGTATCCGGTTGACACTGGACTTTTCGCCTGCCACGAAATCGGCGGTTGCTAGTGTTCTTTTGATAATCCTTTGTTTAGATAGTCATTTTGACATGAGACGGCAACGAATCCGAACCCGTTCTAACGCCAATGTAGAACTTACCGCCCGTATTCGTGTAAGAACGAGAGGGCGAAATATAATTATTTGAATTATGGAAGCAACTCAATCAAATCCGGCTATGGCCCTTCTTCAACAGGCCATGGAACTGATCTCCCCCAAAATGAGCATTCCTGTAGTAATAGATTACGATGCCATTACGAAAGCTGCGGTAAGGACAGTAGCCGAGGAAAGGAAAAAAATCTATAACCGCGTGCTTTTCACTCAAAAGGAAGCACAAGACACATACGGTAAATCGGTTATCAATGCCTTGGTAAAACGTGGTTTTCTCCAGCAATACAAGTTTGACACCCGTGAGGCCGTGGATAGGGAAGGTAATCCTATCATTAAGGCTAAAGGGGTAATTTATTACCGGATAGCGGAAATAGAAAAAGCTATTGAGGATGGGAATATCCTAAAAGGTACACGAAGAGGAACGATATAGTATTAACGATTAAAATATTACGATCATGAGTTTAATTAAAAAATCAACGGAATTGAATATTCCGACAAATGTAAAGATGATGCTTTACGGCCAAGCTGGTTTTGGCAAGAGTACAGTTGCATTGAGTGCTCCAATGCCGTTATTACTTGACTTCGACAACGGGGTTAAAAGAGTGAATGATTCCCATCTGCAAAGTGTGGACATCGTGCAAGTCACTTCTTGGAATGACATGAAGGTGCTAATGAGTGAAAATCTGTCAGCTTATCAATCAATAGTTATTGATACTATCGGTAAGATGATGGATTTCATTATTTCTTACAAATGTGGAACCCGACAGCCTTCTATTAGAGATTGGGGCGGTATCAATCAAGAATTTTCATGGTTTGTTCGCTGTCTGTCGGATTTGAATAAAAACGTCATTTTTGTCGCTCACAGGGATACACGAAAAGAGGGTGATGATACGGTTTTTGTCCCTGCGTTAAGGGAAAAGTCTTACAATTCGATCGTTACAGAATTGGATTTGTTAGGGTATATGGAAATGCGGAATGAGAATGGCCGGGTAAGAAGAACGATCACATTCGATCCGACAAATAGAAATGACGGAAAGAATACCTGTAATCTGCCATCTGTTATGGAGGTTCCGACTATTATAGACGTACAAGGGAAACCCACGGCAAAGAACGATTTCATCGCTACTCGGATTATTGCCCCTTATCTTGGTATGCTACAAGCTAAAAAGGCAGAACAAGAAGCATATAATAAGGTTTTATCAGATATAACAGGGTGTTTAGAATTGGTTGGGGATGCAGCATCCGCGAATGACTTCATCGCACATATTGACGATTTCAACCATGTTGGAAGTTCAAAAATGAAAGCGTCTATGATGTTGGCGGCTAAGGCTAAAGAACTTGGATTGGTCTTTGACAAGAATACTAAAATGTATAACGATGCAGCAGCTTAAATATAAATTTTACGCCACTATTCTTGACTCCTTTTGGGGGTATTTGAATAGTGATGTGGTTTGGGAAAAATACTGGGGGTGGTCTGAAAATCCACCCCACACACCCGAACAGTTTCACGAGTTGCAGTTTCAAGAACTCATTGATCGCATTAATCGTAAACCTTTCGATAGCGAAGCTGCGGATAAAGGGACAGCGTTTAACGAATTGGTGGATGCTCTTATAGAAAATAGGAAACCTAATAAGATGAACGTAGAGAGAAATGCCGAGAATACTTGCTATACGGTTGTTTACAATAACCGTACATTCGTTTTTCCCATCTCTCTTTGCCGTGAGTTTGTTGATTACTTTAAAGGCGCATTGACCCAGATTAGAGTAGAAGCAATCCTGCCAACTGCATACGGTAATGTTTTGGTTTACGGTCTGATTGACGAGTTGATGCCTACCACCGTTCACGACATCAAAACGACCGGAAGTTATACGGTTGGAAAGTTTAAGGATCATCATCAACACCTTGTTTATCCATACGCTCTTATGCAGAACGGTTCGGATGTACGGACGTTCGAGTATAATATCGTGGAGTTCAACAAAGGCGGTTATGTGGTAGATACCTATACGGAAACCTATGTATTCAATCCAGAACGTGATATTCCTATTCTTACTAACCATTGTGAGGATTTTATCAAGTTCTTGGAAGAAAACAGAGAACTTATAACAGATACTAAAATCTTTGGAAATGGATGATGGTGTTTATCTTGATGAAACAGGAAAAGAAGTAGTATTCATCAATGATTTTGAATATTCACGAGAAGAGTTTGATACCATTGTTGATATATATGTGGAGATTGTAATATATGATCTATGATCTCAAAAATGAATACCAAATACCCAAGTTTAAAGAGTATGTAAACAAATTGTTCAAAGAGCGTGCGGTAGTTGAAGTAAAAAAGAAATTACCTAATCGCACGCTCGCTCAGAACTCTTATTTACATCTTCTTTTAGGGTACTTTGGCAGTGAATACGGTTGCAGCCTCGATGAAGCAAAAATTGACTTCTATAAGAGGACTTGCAACCGTGATTTGTTTGAACGCAAGACGGTGAACAAAAAAGGTAAAGAAGTAACTTATTTGCGTAGCTCTGCTGAACTGACAACGGGTGAAATGACTCTTTCTATTGACCGTTTCCGTAATTGGAGCGCATCAATAGCTGGTATCTATTTGCCGGCCGCCAATGAACATCAAATGTTGATATATGCACAACAAGAAATTCAACGCAATCAAGAATTTATATGATACGAAAAGAGAAAATCGAACAAATGAAAGTCCTGATCTCCCAAAAACAACAGGAGATTCGGGATCTGCGACAGCTGGTAGGAGAAGAAATGATCGCTGATTTTTACGAGACACATAATCTCAAAGAAGGCCAGCATTTTTATTTTAATGATAAAGAGTGTGTAGGCGTAGAAATGTCTGCTGATTGGGGATGTTTGAAAACGTTCCCTATAACCGCTAAGGGAGAAGTCTCTAAGAAGGGGATGATTATTCATAGTGAGGAATCTATTAAACCGGTATAGCATGATAGAGACAAAGAATAACGAAATAAGGTATTTTACATCTGATCCCCAAAAGATGCTCAATAAATACCTTGCTCAACGAGTCCTAAAAACATGGACAGAGGACTTTATTGATGAAGATACTAGCGAGGTTGTATCAATTGAGCGTAATGAATTACTGTTTCAGAGAGGAACATTGATAGATCAGGATGTTCTTGCTCAAATCCGATTCTGTTATGAGTCTGGTGATATAACAAAGGATATTGAGGTAAGTAATCAAAAACGTTTGGCTGTTGAGCTGGTAAATGACTACTTACAGCCTTATATCGCTCAGGCCACTATTGATAGCAAAAAGTGTAAATTCCTGTTTTATGCAACCAGTGTAGATTCTGCACTTCTTCTCTTAAAGGATTATATTGAACTGAACTTTACGGCAGGCTTCATTATTAACATGGTTAAAGAGTTTGATTCCTGTGTAATCCTTACTGACACATTAAAAGAAAAGAAGATCGATACTTTGCCTTTGGATTTTCCCGATAATGATCCTGATGACAAGCCGGACGTTGATGAAGAGGAAGAACCGAAGAATTGTGATCGGAAGTTTTACCAGATAGAAACAAAAATTCTATTTGACGAGGATGAACGTTCAGCGACATTTGTTGTCCACACTTACAATGTTGACCGGGCAATGATGTTGATTACTTCTTATCTCAAAAAGAAGCAGGATGAACATGAACAAGAAGCCAAAGAAAAGGGAAATCCGTTCGAGAAAAAGGAGATTCATACAATGATTGAGGCTGCAAAGCCTATATCGGTAGGCCGGTTTATACCCCGTGAATTTTCGATGGCTTATTCTAGCAAATAGGTTTATCCCGGTGTGCTTTGGTTGGCTATCCGGGAACAGTTACAGTCGTGAGACAGGAGTTTATGTGTAATAATCACGAATAGCCGGGTGAAAGTCCCGGCATACGGGCGGTCAGTGTTCTGGGATGAAACGTTACAGAGTGCGCACGATGTAAAGAGATCGGTTCGATACCGGTACCGTCCACAAACCCAAGCGAAGTGATGCGAAAGTGGCTTTAGCTCTGCAGAGCAAATTTTATCGGTACGCAGCCATCGGTACGTTGGCAATGATGTTAGTGCCCCGGGGAATCCGCTCCGGGGCTTTTTACTGAACAAAATTTTATCACCATGAATATAGAATCTTTAAACAGTTGGTCAGAGGCTTTATCGATAGTCGCTGCCATTCTCGGTATCATGGCTCTTATCTGGATAGGCCTATGTTTAATAAATCAAAAAAAATAGACGATGGTAATGGACTTTGGGCGGGAACCGGATTATGAACCGGATGATTTTGACAACTATAATTTCGACTGATTATGTATTACATAAAACGAACTAAGGCTAAAAAGAAAGACAAGCCTTTGCCCCTGTTTGATAAGGCAGGGGTAACAGTAAAGAAGAAGCCGGATTTAAAAGCTAAACTCGACAAAGAGTTTTCCCTTTTTATCCGGCTTCGTGATGTAATGCCGAACGGATATTTTAGATGTATCTCGTGCGGTCAGATAAAACCGTTTGGGCAAGCAGATTGTGGTCACTATTTCAGCCGCACGCATATAGCTACCCGCTTTGATGAGAATAATTGCCATGCCGAATGCCGCCACTGCAATAGGTTCAAAGCTGACCATCTGGAAGGCTATCGGGTAAATCTGATAGCTAAAATCGGGCAACAGAAATTTGACTTACTGAAAGTGAAAGCTGCCAGTACTTCTAAGATGTCAGATTTTGAATATGAGCAGCTAATCAAGTATTACAAAACACTTAATAAGAAGTTACGAAAGGAGAAAGGGCTATGAGTTATGTATTACGAGATTACCAACAGAAAGCCTCTGATGCTGCCGTTTCTTTCTTCAACAACAAGGCGAAGAAAACAAACGCCATTATGGTGTTACCCACAGGGTCGGGAAAGAGCCTTATCATAGCGGATATAGCCGCAAGGCTTGACGGGCACACCTTAGTGTTTCAGCCCAGCAAGGAAATACTCGAGCAAAATTTCAAGAAGCTATGTTCTTACGGCATCTTAGATTGTTCGATATATTCAGCTTCTTTTGGAAGAAAAGAAATATCAAGGATCACATTCGCCACGATCGGTAGTGTAATAAATCATCCGGATTTGTTTTCTCATTTCCAGTCTATCATTATAGATGAGTGTCACTTGGTAAATCCTAAAGAAGGGATGTATAAGACATTCTTAGAACTTCTCAAATGCAAGGTTCTTGGTTTAACGGCAACGCCATATCGATTAAGTAGTTCGCAAGAGTTTGGTTCTATGCTGAAATTCATTACCCGAACACGTCCGGCTATATTCAAGGATGTAATCTATCATGTGCAGGTTTCTACCTTACTTGATATGGGATATCTGACAAAACTAAATTACTATTCAATGAATCCGGTAGGATGGAACGAACTTAACTTGAAAGTAAATACTACCGGTGCCGACTATACCGATAAATCAGTACAAAGAGAGTATGAGCGAATAGACTTCTACAGTTATGTTGTCCATATTGTCCAACGACTACTTAATCCGAAACAAGGTGGAAAACGGAAAGGCATTCTTGTTTTTACCCGGTTCTTGAAAGAGGCAGAGAAGTTGACTTGGTCAATTCCTGGCTGTGCTATCGTTTCGGGCGAAACTCCAAAGAAAGAACGAGAACAAATACTTGAGGCTTTCAAGTCTGGCCGGATACCAGTTGTCGCTAATGTTGGGGTACTCACGACCGGTTTCGATTATCCAGAACTTGATACGGTCGTTATGGCGCGTCCTACGATGTCATTGGCGATGTGGTACCAAATAGTCGGCCGGGCAATTCGTCCGCATTCGTCTAAAGAATCAGGTTGGATTGTTGACCTATGTGGAAATATCAAACGATTTGGGGAAGTGAAAGACCTAAAGTTGGTTGATGGAGGTAATGGTAAATGGGCGGTATATTCAAAAAGCAGACAATTAACTAACGTATATTTTTGATATGGACATACTAAGCATAATTAATCGCCTTCAAGAAAAGAGACGATTGGAAAAGATAACACCGGATCATGTGCCGGAAGTGGAGTTAATGAACACAATCCATGCAGAGGCGAGAAAAGAACTTAATGAGCTTTTTGTTTCTGGTAAGATTGGAATTACTAAGACGCTTAATTCAAAGGCTATTTATATAAAATAGATAAACATGAAAAACTACTTTCCACATGATAGTGATGCAAGAAGCGATGATAAAATTATCGCTTTACGTATAAAGCATAAATGGGAAGGATACGGGTTATACTGGGCGTTGATAGAAAAATTAAGAGAAAGCAAAAATTATACTCTAAAAGCCGATTATAATGTTTTGGCTTTTGATTTACGTGCTGATGCCGCAATTCTAAAAAGTGTAATAAATGACTTCGGGTTATTTGCCTTCACCAATAATGGTGAGTGTTTCTACTCCGAATCTCTAAATACACGTATGCAGCCATTGGACGAAAAAAGAGCAAAACTTTCTGATGCCGGTAAACGAGGAAATGAAAAGAGGTGGAAAAATGGTTCGAATAGGTCTGCGTCTCAATCGCCACCTGATAATAATTCTTTCGCCACCCAATCGCCACCCGATAGCCACCCAATCGCCCAACTATCGCAAGAAGAGATTAGAGAAGAAGTAGATAATAGTAAACCTAAAGAAACCTCTACTAGCGTAGAGGCAAAGAAAGCCGAACAAGCAAAGAAACTTGCCGCAGCTAAAGCCGCTACGCTCAAACGGAGGGATGAATTTTATAATTCTCTGGTTCCTTATGTGGAACGATACGGGAAGGAAATGATCCGGGCTTTCTTTGATTACTGGTCTGAACTCAATAAGTCAGAAACTAAGATGAGATTTGAAACGAATAAAACATGGGAGGTCGCTAAAAGACTTGCTACATGGTTTAATAAGGAAAAATTCAATGGAAAATCAAGTAGCACGATACCAAAGGCCGGATTTGGATCTTTTACCAAGTCTACCGGAAACAAAGCCGCAAGCCGTGAAACTGTGGGCCAATTCGCCAGAGCCGTACTGGAACAGTATAAATCCAAAGACGGCGATTGATGTCTTTAAATCGATCTCGCCTTCTATCGTGGAATTATCGATGACTTATGATGACATCTTCGTAAACTCGCTAATGTACACATGGTTTGAGCAATTCGTGAATTTCTACTCAACTAATGGAACGATGGACCCCGTTCAAATTAAAGATACTATAGATCTTGTTCGTGAAGAATACCCACATTATAAACCGGAGGACTTCAAGCTCTTTTTCAAAATGGCCAAGAAAGGTTATTTCGGACAAGTCTTTGGTCGTATAGACGGCGAGGTCATAATGAATTGGATGGCAAAGTATGACATCCATAGGGACACTCAGGCGCAAAACGAGGCTATTAAAGCAGCTGATGCTTTTCGTCCTCGTGTCCAAGCGAAGGAAAGCATCGGACTAACTTGGGATGAATATCAAAAATGGAAGAAAAATCAAAAAAGCAATGGAAAAAGTAAACGAATTAAGGGATGTCCCTTTGGGCCATTTGGTCAAGATCGGTAGATTATATTATGCTGCGATAGAGTTTCTACCGCAAGGAAATACTAAAGGAAACGTTTGTGTAGGATGCTCCTTTCGTGATGATGGAGGAGGTATAGAAGAGTGCAGGTACTCCGGCGCTTGCATGGCGCACAAGAGGCCAGATGGAGAAAGCGTGATCTTCATAAAGATTGACAGGTCATGACACATACTGAAGCATTATTCAAGACGATCATTCTCTTGCATCACCTTGCGGAATTACATAAGAAGGATAACGTGGATCTTTACTATATTGACCTGTTTTGTGGGGCAGGTGGAACGTCCACCGGCGTGGAACAGGCGAATATAGGAAGTAGTTCTATTGCGAAGGTTATAGCCTGCGTCAACCACGATAAGAACGCTATCGCCAGCCACATGGCTAACCATCCTTACGCCCTCCATTTCACGGAGGATATGCGTACGCTTGATTTGGCACCGATCGTTAATCTGATCAAGAAGATCAAGTTCCGGAATCCCAATGCGAGGTTTGTGCTATGGGCCTCATTGGAATGTACTAACTTCTCCAAAGCAAAGGGAGGACAGGCGAGAGATCCGGATAGCCGGACATTAGCCGATCATCTTTTCCGGTACATCGAAGAGATCAATCCTGACTTGATACAGATTGAGAATGTGGAAGAATTTATGTGCTGGGGAGACTTGGATGAAAATGGGAAACCGATATCGAAAGACAAAGGCCGGTTGTATTTACGTTGGATAGAACGGGTACAATATGGATATTTGCCATGTCGTGGGTATCAGCAAGAAAGACACGATGAGTTATTTGATACTTTCCGAAGGGGAAACCTATTAGATAAAGTCTATGATTTCGACCACCGGATATTGAACGCTGCCGACTTTGGTGCTTACACTTCTCGAAAACGTTTCTTTGGACAGTTCGCTAAAAAGGATATGCCGATTGTCTGGCCGGAGCCTACGCATTGCAAAGATGGTGAACAAACCTTATTCGGCCATCTACAAAAGTGGAAACCTGTTAAAGACGTTCTAGACCTAGAAGACGAGGGGACGAGTATATTCACACGGAAAAAGCCTCTTTCCCCGAAAACGTTCGAGCGGGTCTATGCCGGACTTGTGCGTTTTGTTGGAGGAGGTAAAGATGCATTTCTCTCAAGATATAACACTGTTAGACCTAAAGATACATGCAAGTCATTAGATGAGCCTTGTGGTGTACTCACTACAAACAACAGATTCGCTAAGGTTGGCTGCCGATTTCTATCAAAGTACTATAGTGGACACCCAGACAGTAAGAATATCCCTATCACGGGGCCGGCGCATACGATCAAGTGCAAGGATAATCATTCGCTGGTAAGCACGAGGTTCCTTTGCTCGTACAATTTCAAGGATGCTGGCAAGGATATTCATGCCCCATGCCCGACATTACTAACGAAAGACCGGTTATCGCTTGTAACTCCGTTCATCATGAACTACTATTCCGGCGGTGGTCAGCATTCCGATATCAACCATCCCGCTCCGGCTATATTGGCGAACCCTAAACAGCGGCTAGTCTCATGCCAGTTCATGGATCAGCAATTCGGGCAAAGCAAACCGACCGGAACCGACCGCCCATTAGGGGCGATAACAGCCAATCCCAAATATAATCTGGTGAGCTGTCGTCCATGGGTGATGAATACCGATTTCAACAATGTCGGTAGCGGAGTCAATGAGCCAGCTCCGGTAATAACAGCTAATCGGAAATGGCACTACCTGATGAATCCACAATTTGCATCTTCGGGAAGTTCGATCGATAACCCTTGTTTTACATTGATTGCCCGAATGGACAAGCGACCACCTCACTTGGTTAGTCCCAAGACTGTATCCAATCTTGATGCTGTGCCGGACTTTGTAAAGATGGATGATGCCGGTAATATTTATATTGAGATTTACGAAACAGATATCCCGATCATAGTCAAGATAAAGGAGTTCATGGCCATGTATCAGATAGTGGATATCATGATGCGAATGCTCAAGATTCCCGAATTGAAACGGATCATGGGATTCCCGGAGAACTACAAGTTGATCGGTACGCAAGCGGAGCAAAAGAAATATATCGGAAACGCCGTCGAAGTCGGCATGGCTAAAGCTTTATGTGAGGCTTTGGCAAGAAAGTTAATCGAATTAAAATCAATAGCGGCATGAGTGGAAACAGAAATAAACTTATAGCCTTCAATTACTTCGGAGGTAAATTCACTTGGTTGGAATATCTGTACGCCAACTTTCCAAAGGATTTCACCCATCTAGTCGATCTGTTCGCCGGAAGCATGGCCGTATCTCTCAATTATCCGGGAAGGATCATTAAGACAGCAAACGAGATAAACGGGGATATAACCAACTTCTTCGAGGTATTAAGGGATCATGAGCCGGAGTTGACAAGGTTATTGCTGTTAACCCCATGCTCCGAACTGGAGTATAATAACTCATGGGAACCTTCCGGGGATAAGATAGAGCGTGCAAGGAGGTTTTACGTCCGTATCCGGCAATCATTCTTCGGGCTGGGAGCGCAACGAAAAAACAAGGGATGGCATTGCGCCAAGAGCCATGTTAACGCTAGAGGTGGTGAGACCGTATCCCGATGGAACAACGCGATAGAGAAACTGCATGAGGTAGCCGAGGTGATCCGATCCAATTTCCAGATCACCAATATGGACTATAAGGATTGCATTGATCGGCTTGATTTCCCAAACGCTTTCTTCTACGCCGACCCACCCTATCCGCTTGAGTGCCGGGCCTCTTCGAATGATTACAAGTACGAGTTCTCTGACGATAGGCATCGTGAGCTTTCCGATCGTTTGCATTCGATCAAAGGCAAGGCAATGATAAGTAGTTATGACTGTCCGTTGATGCGGGAGTTGTACGGGGATTGGAACATGATAAAGTTCCCGGTCAAGAAGAATAACATTCGGAGCAGTGAGGTACAGGAGGTGATTTGGATTAATTATGATTTAGAGAAAACATTGTTTTGATATGAAAAAAGTAGGAGATATGGATATTCCAGAAAAAAACAAAATGGATAACATATTCACGATTTGCTATTCAAGGCAGGAAGCCAATGAGATCGGACTCTATCGAGTTTGTGAAATTGCAACATCATCAAGGCCGTACTGAATGCGGTATACTTTATTCTAAAGTAGTGGGATGGTCTGTGGAATTAGCCGATGAACTCATAGCTAAATTGAAGGAAGGAGGCAAGGAATGACATACCAGCAACTAATCGACAAATGGGAAGGTCAGCTCTCTCTCTGGAGAGATACGGCCAAGGACAATCTGTTTCGTACGAAAGAAGATAGAGAAAAGGCTCTCTATTACGCATCCTCTATCTCTGCTTTCTTGATTGATTTGAAGGATATGGATAAAAAGGAGGTAAACAATGAGAGAGATTAAATTCAGGGGACAAATAAACAATGTCATAACAGACAATGAAGGAAATGTAATTAAAGAGTTTAAATCTTGGGTATACGGTGATTTGCTTCACAGACCTAATGGTGTTCTTCATTTACTTACTCTTAAAGATGAAGGGTTTTACGAAAATAATGTGATTGATCCAGATACCATAGGCCAGTTCACAGGCCTAAAAGACAAGAGCGGAGAGGAGATTTACGAGGGGGACATTATCAGCGTGAATGGCAAATATCCTAAATTGATTAGGTACATAGATGAATGGGCGAGTTATTGCTTGGCTAATCTTACGGATTTGGACTGTGATCTTAAAACTAGTTATTGGCAGCAAGTTAGTCCTTGCTGGTGGACTGATTATAAAAGAGAAATTAAAGTAATAGGTAATGTTTATGACAATCCCGAATTGCTGAAAGGAGGATCAAATGAAGAATAAGATCGAGTGCTTGATAACCTCCATACTGATAGTTCTTTCTTTCGTGTTCATCACATGGGCTATAGGGCTTATCATCCCAAGGTACTGGATTACGATTGCCTTTTTGGTTTACGGTATATATCTCATCTATGGCATTCTCAACCCAAAGAAAAAATACTACTTCGCTTCGTATTGGCTTCCTAGGGGAGATAGAGGACGGATATTCATCGCATGCGATGAGTTTAAAGTCCGGGAGACGGAAGAGATTATAGCCAAGGATAAAGGAGTTGGAAATGCGGTCATTGACTATTACAGACAGATTTCCAAGGAGGAATATGAAATTCAAACAGATAAATAAATATGAGCAAGATTGATTTCAACGCACTCTGTGACCGTGCGTACAAATGCGCATGCGAGCACGGGTTTCATAATACGGAGTTAAGCAATGGGCATCTTCTGATGCTAGTGATAACAGAGCTTTCGGAAGCCGTGGAAGCGGACAGGAAAGGAAAATATTTCAAAGGCATATCGACTTTTGAGCGTGAGTTTAACCGTTATTCCGCTTTAGTTGATGAAAACAAACGTTTTGAATGCGCATTTGAGAAATATGTCAAGGATACGGTATCTGATGAAATGGCCGATGCGGTTATCCGTTTGCTAGACCTTGCAGGACTTCGAGGAATAAGCCTTGAATTTGCCAACGGCGATATTGATGACTGTATTGAAGATATGGCAGAAGCCTGTAAAGACAAAACTTTCACCGAATCAATCCATTCCATCTCTACACTTCCTGTTAGATATGATGGAATATTTGATTTTCCTACAGCCGTGAATGATATGATACTATCAATCTTCGGTCTTGCCAAGCACTTAGATATAGACCTGCTTTGGCACATCGAGCAGAAAATGAGATACAACGAATTAAGGGAGAATAAGCATGGAAAGAGATATTGATATGGGACAGACGATAGAAGATGCGGCAAAAGAATATTCAAGCCAGTTCCTATGGGGGGAAGATGATAAAATCGCCTCCCTTATATGCGAGAATGATTTAAAAAGAGGCTTCAAAGCCGGTGCCGAATGGCAGGCAAAGCAATCCCCGTGGATAAACGCAAAAGATAAGTTACCTGATGATGAAGATCTGGTAATAACTGGCTGCTGGTGTACTGATTATTTTAAATACTTACAACAGGGTTGGTATTGCAGAGAATGTAATGAATGGCATGATACTAATGGTGATGAAATTTGTGTTACCCATTGGATGCCTATACCCGATCTTGAGGAATAGTATTAACCGAGCCTTCATGGGAAGGCTCATGATTAAGAAGATATGAACATGAAAAAGAAAAAAGTTACAATGCTAGCGATTGAACATTCAAAAAAGGTGTGTGATCCACAGCCAGAATCAATAGACCGGATGGATGTCAGAAGGTTGGTTATGGATGCTTATAGGATAGGTTATAATAAGGCTCATTCCGAGCATGTAAAGTGTATGAGCGATATTGTAAATATGAATTTGTCTGATATAGATTCTCCTGTGTTTACTCATACCAAAGAATTTAGAGAGCATTTCGACTACATAATGTCGGAAGTCAAGAAACTAACTACTTAAATTAAAAAAGATGGGCGTATCACTACGCCCATCTTTAGTTGCGTGTTGCTTTTTGTGCTTAAAAAATCGACCAATTTCCACATGCACACAGAATGATAAACGCCCCTGCGCATAATTGGTGTTGACAAATATAGTAAAGATTTGCTAACGACAATAACGTCGCTAGCAGAATGTAATCAATTGGAAGAAAAAATGAGGTACAGAGAAAAGAAAAGGACGCCTTGGAGCGTCCTAAAAAGACTGTTTCCTTCTAAAGGAAATGTCACGCAGTCTATTTATCCAATGCGTTTTGATAACGACGAGCTTTGTAGTTACTATACTGTTGTTTAAGACAGTCCCAAGCTTCACTATACAATACTCCTAAACAAGGGTTTAAGACATACTCGATTAATAATGGATGTTCGTTTATCCATTCTGTGATATATTCTAATAGCATAATTTTTAAGATTATATTATTGAATACATCCGTCACGCATGGATCATCAGAACAAAGATATAAAAAAGGAATAAACTATGGACACACAGATAGAAAATATAGTTCTGATTAATACCGATGACTATCAAGATCTCATTAAAATGGCTTCATTAAACGAGGACGATATAGATAAAAAGCAGAACTGAAAGCAAGAAGGTTACTGGAAGAAAGGACTCCTTCAATGAAAATCAATCTGAGATTTGCTTTCGGAGATAATTATCGAATGCATGAACATATCCGGGTTTCAACAGGGGAGGACATTACTCCTCAAATGGAATCAGTGGCATTAAAAGCAAAACTTTGGGCACAGGAAACGTTTGAAGAAATCTGTGAAATGATTGATATTAAATTAGCATGTGAGGAAGCAATTGAGAGAAAAGATAAAGAAACCTGTAATGCTGTGCGCTGGGCCGCTGCCGGGTGGTTAACCTCCATTGCTCTATTTGCTATTCTGGTAGCAGTTTTTGTATTCAAGTAGTGAAAGATGAAAGTACAAATTAAAACAGACAAGAAGTATCATCATGACGATGGATTAGTGAATGGGTTGGTTGTTGAAGTTGACTTTATGGGAAAAGACATCGGAAATGGAGACTATTATAAAGCGATTGGTATAAAGCATCGTTTATATTTGACAAGCAAGGATTTTATTAAATTGACTAATGATTAAATAATCATGAGATTAAGACAAGCCAAGAAGATAATGAAAAACTTCCAGTTATATACCGGGATGTTATGGATATACAGAACCGAAAGGTTCTGTGAACTTTGCATAAACACAAGAGGCAACGCCCCGAACCACCAGTAACGTCACCTCTCCACACGATTATTTAGTGCAAATATAAATATTTACTTTTAAATAATCGTGCCATGTTTTCAGAAATTGCGGAAATAAAATCCATCAGAGAGCAGAAATCAAAGTTATCGGAGAGGGAAAAAGAGCTAACAGAACCTATATTGACTGATCTTGATATGATAGGAACGTTATATAGGTGGTTCCAAGAAATTATTTCTCAAAAGGAGACGTTTAGGGTAGGGAATGTTACCCAAAGAAAGAAATTTATTTTTATCATCCTGTTTTTGTACTCTCCAAGCACTCTCGCCGGCGGGAAGATGAAGAACGGTCTTCGGAATAAATTAGCGGAGGTCTTAGGTGTTAGTGCGCAGACGGCCATATCCGATAACCGTAATAATCTTGTTTTTTCTTATCAGCTGTATAAGTATTTTCGTCAGGATGTGGATTGGATATATGGGGAAATACTGGAGAGATTAAAGGCCGGAGTTTAGTGCTCCGGCTTTGTTATTACAACATAGTTGCAACTTGTTTTTCTACGGCTGATTTAATAAAAGCGTTTATTGATATTCCCGCTTGTTGGGCGAGAATGGCAATTTTGCTATGTATCTCTGGGGAAATTCGTATGTTCAGAGAACCAGAATAACTTTTGCGCGGTGTTATTCCGGCCTCCTTACAATATGCTATATAATCATCCACGGCTCCTTTAAAATCCTCTTTCAATTCAGATACAGTTTCACCTTCATACGAAATCATTGTATCTTTTGGCAAATCAAGGACTTTCCCAAACAGGCAATTATCTTCATCGCTTATCTCAATACTTCCTATGTAACCTTTGTAAGTCAATGTTTTCATATCAATTTGTTTTTAGTCAAAAATTCAAATACTTGTTTCATTACATATCCTTTTACGATACTTCCCGGATGTGGCTTATGCGCAGTGTACGAGCTTTCTCCTTTTGCGAAAATGACACGTGACCCACTTGTTTTTCCTTTGTTATCTATTTTATATCCGAAAATAGAGAACAAACGTACAAGCTCATCCCAATTAAAATCTTTCGGCTGGCTTTTAAAGCGTTCTATCAACTTCTCTTTTGTACCCATAATTTAATGGTTTATGCAAATGTAACTATTTTGTAGTTGCGGAACAAGTAATTTAATGTTTTTCTTCAATCTCAGCCACAATTTTCTTTAGTTTCTCTATCGTATTGGCTTTATAGAAGTCTCCTTTGTACTGGATCAGAGCGGTGAGCTCTCCTTCTCCTGTAACTTCAACAGGTGAAACGAATAGTTGCCACATGGGAACATCGAGGGCGGTTGCGATCTTATCAAGAGTTTCTACTGAAGGCATTGTTTTATTGTTGATTAGATTGCTCACAGTAACCTTAGATACTCCTATCATATCCGCTAGACTGACAGAAGAAACACCCTTCTCAATCATTATATCTTTTATTCTAACCTGCATAAAACATTACTTTAATCAATTCACTCTGCAAATATAGGAATATTTTAATTTGTATGCTTTATGATAAAATATTACTTTATTAAATAACGTTAAAGATAAAGTAATTTTTGGTTATTTATTTGTTTAGATAAAATGTTGCTTTAACTTTGCATCATCAGAAACGAAGTAATAACAAATAAAACATATACGATCATGGCAACAAAAAAAATTGATGAGAAGAAAACATTGAAGTATGCAGTAGCATTCTACTTCTGTACATCAGGTAAGATAAACTTCATGTTAGGCAATAAAATGTATCAGCACATAAACACTGTTTATGACCAAAGAGAAGATGGCAGAGGCTTCAATACCTGTGAAGTTGTTTATAACTACAAGGTTCAAAAGTATGAGGTTCTGAATGTAGATTCAGAAATAGGTAACAAAGAGATTACGATATTAAATGTTTAACCGACGGGGCGAAAGCCCTGCGTAACATAGAAGATTATGACAAAAGAAGAAGTTTATAAATTGGCAACAGTTGAGAACCCAATTATTAACGATAACGGCAATAGAATAGAGTTTGCCAATGGTGATATGTATGCAAAGCAATCAATCACTAATTTGTATCGTAAAGTAAAAGTTTATTTTTAATCCGGTATCCTTCGGGCTACCACAATACACACGATTATGAGCACACCAAGAACGTTAAAATCAGCATTAGAAGCAGGTTATGTGATTTGTAAGCTATATGCCAAGTATGAAAAGAAAATCTGCGTAACAGCCAAAGAACGCTTTCATCAAGCAGATAGAAAGATGTTTATTGACTTTTGGATTGATAGAGATTATTTCAAGCGTAACTACCCCAATACATACGATAGATTATGAAAGCAGATTTAGTTTTAGTTATCAGCCCCGAAGCCCCATTGATGAAGCAACTGGGTAAAGTGTTAGGTAAGATGGTAACCCCTTATGACTTCTCTACTATAGAGAGGGATGAAAAGTACATCACCATACAGCATGATGAAACCGGTCTTGTGGTGGCTTATACGAGTGAAGAAAGATTGAATGTGAAACATTAAATATAGATTATTATGGGCGAAATAGCAGATAGTTTAATTAGTGGTGAATTTGATTGCATCACAGGTGAATATTTAGGTGAAGCGGTTGGCTATCCAAGAACGCACACTTATGGCAGACATGAGCACATGCCACCAGTTGAAAAGAAGCCTACCAGTAAAGCAAATGTTTGTATAACGAATATGTGCAAAGATAGAGGCTTCAGTAACCGCGAAAAAATTGAATTAGTAGCTAAGTTCTTGCACAGTAAAGAGTACAAGCAACTGCCTAATTTATCGCAGCAGTATAAAATTATTCACAGCCAATACAAGAATGATTTTAAAAAGTTTTTGGTTGAACAAGTAAAGCAAAAGAAAAATGAATAGTGCAGACGTAAGAATATTCATACTGCTTATGATTGTGTCATTATTTGGAGAGTGTTTAGGGACTATTACCAAAGTTGAATCATTGCTATGTGTAATCTGCATGACACTTGTTTATATATTACTTGTGCTGTGTAGAATTAAAAGCAATATTGAAAAACGTAAATGATTATGGAAAAAGAAATAGAAGTATATGCCGACAATGGCGAATACAGCCATTCAGAAATAATAGATGCAGATACAGGCGAATTTATTTGCTTTGTCTGCCCGATATGCGGTGCTATATGGGATAGTGAAGAGTTTGAACATAAAATATGTAGTTGATTATGGATAGAGAAGAACAAATATATTTAGCTGCTAAAACAGAAGTTGATGCTTATGATAGATGGGGGGTATCAGAAAAATTTTGATGAGATATGGGCGCAAGGTGCCGCATGGGCAGACGAACATCCTAAGAATCCGTGGGTAAGCGTAAAGGATAGATTGCCCGAACCAGAGCAAGAAGTTTTTCTTTATGATAGAGATTCTGTTAAGCACTATGCAATAGGGTGGCTTCGCAAGAAAAAAGGATATTGCAAAAGTAAATGGTTTGTAACAAATGGTTATGTCACCGATGAAAGTATTACCCACTGGATGCCGATTGTAGAACCTAAATAATAAGTAATCATGAACTCAATAAACGAAAATGGTTGCAGCGTATGTCAACCCGGTAAAGAGAATTACACTACCTACACAACAAAGTTGAGAGGTAAGAGAGTAAAAATGTACCAGTACGACTATCGTACTGAAAGTGGCGATCTGTTTGCATGTTGTGCACCTACGTTGGCAGCGTGCCGAGAAAAGCGCGATGAGTGGCTGAAACAAAAAAACGACAATTAGGCTGTTGTCGTGAATAGATCATCAAAAAATTTACTTATCTTTAAAACAGATAGTACTTTAGTGGTGCTATCGCGGGTTAGAGCAGTGGTCAGCTCGTCACTTTGACTTGGTGAAGGTCAACGGTTCGAATCCGTTACCCGCAACGATGATTATTAACTTTTAAAAATGACACGATTATGAATGTATTAACACTTTCGATTAAACGGAAGTTTTTCGATGAAATTTTGGCTGGCACTAAAAAGCAAGAGTTCAGAGAACTAACTCCAAAAAGTTCAAATAAGCATATTCTATATGTGGACTCAAGCAATGGTAAGGAGTATGGCAATGCGGATGACATACCAGATGGCGAAAGCGAGATAGATGTAAAGCCGATTGGATATGATGCCTTAAAGTTATGTACTGGCTCTTACAAAGGTAAAAGACCATATATCATCGTCAAAATAGAGAAAGCTAAGGTCGAGTTCTTTGATGATGAGAATGGTGAGCCGGAGACATACGAGTATGAGGGTAAAGAATACTTGGCTGCTCAAATAGTATATTCGTTAGGTGAGATAATTGAAAAGAGTATTTAATTAAAATCATTACGCTGAGTTAATAAAGTAAAGAAAAGAATCAATCGCACTACTGGCGTAACGGGTAGAACGACCCGGGTAAACGATGGCCGTGCAAAAGTGGGTAGTCAGGCGGGTTTTGGAACCCACAAGCAGAAGCGGGGTGACTTAGTCTCCGCTTTTAGGGATAAAAAGTTCAGTGATGGCGGCAAGTATTCTGGTGATTGATGGTAATTGAGGTACTAAATAATACACTTGCTACAATCGACCATGCCTCTAAGCGGAGCGATACATGTATACTTTTTTGGAGTGCCACCGGTAAAGACTCGATTGTTTTGTTGGATTTACTGAGTAGCCACTTCAAAAAAGTGGTATGTGTTTACTTGTATATTGTTAAAGATCTGAATATAGTAGAGCCTTTTTTCTTATGGGCTAAATCATACAGCAATGTTGAGATTGTGCAATTACCCCATCCGGACAGGATCAGGGCGAAGAAGTATGCCACTTTCTCACTAAAACCAATGCTGTCATTGAAAGAGCTAAAGTTTAAGGACTATGAGGATTATTTGAAGAAAGAATATTTAACGGATGTTGTCGTCTACGGAATGAAGATCACTGACTCCTTCGTGAGAAGGGGAATTTTCAACAAGGCTGCTAAATCAGAGATTCATATTGATTTTGGGAAGTTCTATCCGATAGTGAATTGGTCAAACAAGGATTGTTTATCATACATTCAGTTGCACGGCCTGCCTAACCCCTTGAAACTAGGCTCAAAAAGGGCATCCTCTGGAATTAACTTCAGGGAAGAGACTATATTGCATATCAAAAAGCATTATCCAATGGATTATCAGAGATTGATAAAAGACTATCCTTTAATTGGCGCAAAATATGGAGAATAAGGTGAGTAAATATCAAAAATTCGAGACTAAGGTAATAACCCGGAGTGAGATAAAGAACGCAGAATACAATCCCCGGAAGATCTCCGACTCGGCGAGAAAGAAACTCCGTGAGAATATCAAGCGTGTGGGATTATTGGATACCATTGTCGTGAATAAGAATACGATGAATATTGTATCAGGGCATCAGCGAGTTTCGATCCTTGACTCATTAGAGCGGAAACAAGATTACTGTCTAACGGTTGCTTTAGTGGATCTAACAGAGAAAGAAGAGATAGAACAAAATCTCTTCTTTAATAATAGCAAGGCGCAAGGAGAGTATGACACGTTCGCCCTCGGTGAGTTATTCGAGTATAACGATATCGAGATAGAGAATACCGGCTTTGATTTACCAGATCTTGGCATCTTGGGTGTAGAGGTGGATTTGCAGCCTTCGGTTGAAGAAGAGCCGGAAGACGAGAATGATAAAGAGTTATTGAGGCTTAACAATAAGATCTTTGAGGACTCGCATGAGTTAAGGAAAGCTATATCCAGTTATTCTAAAGAGGGGAACAAAGAAAATAATGACATTTTTGTTGTTCTCACATTTAGCAATGATGAGAACAAGGCGAGATTTCTGGAAAAATACGGTTTTTTATCTGGAGACAAATATATCAAGGGAGAGGTGCTTGATAAGATTATCTCTAAATCGGAATAGACATTTTAGACATCCCACGCGCGCATGAGAGAAATACCTAGCATATCAAAATTCAGGGAGGTCGCCCAAAAGCTGAAAGGACATAAATCGAATATCTCCGATGCTTTTGGGGTATGCCGTAGCACGCTTGATAAATGGATAGGTGAGAATCCTGAATTCAAGGAAATAATAATTGATGCTCGGATGCGCAAGGTTGATGATTGTATTGATAGGGCCTATCAAGTGGCTATGGGTATTCCTGAGATAAAAGACAAGAAGATTGTTGGTTGGATTGAGCGCCCCGACGGAAATATGCTTCGTTATCTTCTTTCCACTCTTGGGAGAAAAGAGGGCTTTGGGGAAGAATCTGAAGATGCTGATATTCCTACTGACATAAACCACGGCATCAGTATCGATTCCTGGATTAAAGACAAGTTGAAATGATAGAACCCCAATCAATATATCACCCCCTATACACCGATACGGACAAATTCATAATCCTTATCACCGGTGGTCGTGGTTCTGGTAAGTCTTTCAATGCTTCCACCTTCATCGAGCGTCTGACCTTTGAGCTGACGGAAGCCGAAAAGATAGTCCACCAGATTCTCTATACTCGTTATACGATGGTTTCCGCTGGTATGTCTATCATCCCCGAAATGATGGAGAAGATAGAACTCGATGGAACTACAAAGTATTTCAAGACCACAAAGACGGATATAGTCAATAAAATGACTAAGAGCCGTATCATGTTCCGGGGTATCAAGACTTCATCTGGTAATCAGACGGCAAAATTGAAGTCCATCCAAGGTATTACTACTTTTGTATGTGATGAAGCGGAAGAGTGGACCAATGAAGAAGAGTTCGACAAGATAATGCTTTCCATTCGTAAGAAGGGTATTCAGAACCGGATTATCATCATAATGAATCCGTGCGATTCCAATCACTTCATTTACAAAAAGTACATCGAGAAAACTCACAAACTTGTAGAGATTGACGGTGTACAGGTACAGATTTCCACTCATCCGAATGTACTTCATATCCATACTACCTACCTAGATAACTTGGATAATCTTTCTCCTGAGTTTCTGAAGGAGGTAGAGGATATGAAAGTGAACAACCTCGAAAAGTATGCTCACGTGGTTATCGGTCGTTGGGCTGATGTGGCGGAAGGTGCAGTGTTTAAGAAATGGGGAATTGTAAAAGAGTTCCCGGCTTGGGCAAAGAAAGTTGCTATTGGGCAGGACTTCGGGTATACAACAGACGTTTCAGCAGCCGTTAAGTGTGGTATTGTAGATAATGCCTTATATGTCGATGAACTATGTTATCAATCGGGAATGCTCACAAATGCGCTTGCTGACAAGGTTCGTCCTTATGGTTTGAAAGTTTTTGCAGAATCTGCTGATCCTCGACTAGTGGACGAAATCAAACTTCGTGGCGTGAATATTTATGGCATAGATAAGTCGGGGCCATCAATTAAGGCAGGAATAGATAAAATTCTCTCTATGGATTTGTATGTAACGGAACGTTCATACAACCTTATGAAGGAATTAAGAACCTACGTATGGGATAAGGACAAAGATGGAAATTATATCAATGAGCCAGTAGATAAGGATAATCACCTTATGGATGCAATGAGATACTATGTTTTGGGTTGCCTGCTTGGCAAGATTCTAAAACCGAAAGATTTGACTGGAATATTCACACACTAAAAATATAAGCTATGCCATTGAGTTTAGAAGAAATATTAGCCCTATTAGATATTGGGCAGAAAATAAGTTACCTGAAGAAAGGTAGAAAGACCGAACTTCCCGACCGTTGTAAATTGTGGGACGATTGGAATCCGGAACGCCATGAAATCATGGTGGATAAAGAAAAGTACCCGGACAGAAAGGTTCTTGAAAAGGAAGCGGAAAAGGTCTTCGATGAAAAGACAGGAAAGACCTACGAAATCGAAGCGAAATACAAGACCGAACCAGTGAACCGTATCTCCATTCCTTTGGAGCAGGATATAGTGAACATTCAAACAGCTTTTACGGTCGGCACAGAACCGTCTATGGATTGTACTCCGACCGACGATGACGAAAAGAAACTGTTGGATGCGGTCAAAGCTGTATTCAAGTCCAATAAAATCAAATACCAGAATAAGAAGATAGTTCGTGCCTGGTTATCCGAGCAGGAAGTAGCGGAATATTGGTACGTAACCGATGATGATTCGTTCTGGGCGAAGTTCTGGAAGAAAGTTAAGACTACATTCGGAGGCAAGGTAAAACCTACCAAGAAGCTGAAAAGCGTATTATGGTCTCCGTTCCGTGGGGATAAGCTTTATCCGTTCTTCAATGATGAAGGTAAGATGATTGCTTTCTCACGTGAGTACAAGAAGAAGCTCATGGATGATTCGGAGATAACTTGCTTTATGACTATCACTGATAAGATGGTCTATCAGTGGGATTTGGCTAAGGGGTATGAGGAAAGAACTTCATTCGCTCATGGCTTCCCTAAGTTACCGGTTCTCTACGCTTATCGTCCTGAACCTTATTGCAAGAAGATAAAGACCTTCCGGGTCCGGTTGGAGAAGCTGTTATCTAACTACGCTGATTGTATCGACTATCACTTTTTCCCTTTGCTGAAACTGATTGGCGATGTAGAAGGCTTCATGGGTAAGATTAAGGATAGGATGGTTAAACTCACAGGGGAAGGTGCAGATGCCCAATATCTGACGTGGAATCAGGTCCCTGATACGGTTAAATTTGAAGCTGAAACGCTTACTAACATGGCTTACGATATGTCGAATACTCCGAGAATATCCTTTGAAACATTGAAAGGTGTAGGTAAGGCTTCCGGTACAGCTTTCCGTTTTATGTTCATGGGTGCCCATATGAGCGTAAGTAATCATGCGGAGGTTATAGGAGAGTTTTTACAACGAAGGGTTAATTTCCTTGTTTCTGCTTTAGGGGCGATTAATCCCACTGAGTTCAACAAGGCATCACAGACTATTGATATTGAGACAGACTTGGCTCCGTTTATGATTGATGACTTGAACGATAAGGTGACTACTGCCGTCTCCGCTGTCAGTGGTGGTGTATGGTCAAGGCGTGAGGGCATTATGTTTGCTGGGAACGCGGATCGCATTGATGAAGAGCTGAAGGAAATCGAAGAGGAACAGGCGGCAAAGAATGAAGGTGTAAGAAAAATGGAACAAAAAAATGCTCCTTAGTCAGAAAAATTGCGAGGGTTATAATTTGAATATATGAAAAATAGAACATTTAGCGGTAATTCTTCGCAGTTGCCACTATTTTTAATTTATAGTAAAATAATGAATAAATAATTTGATAGTATTCATATTATTACTATATTTGTATTGTAATTAAGTCCAAAGCGTTATGAGTTACAAATCAGTTAAAGACGTTGTAACTATGTTGCAAGAAAACGGTTTTGTTCTAAAGAGTCAGAAAGGTAGTCACATGAAGTTTGAGAAAGACGGCAAAGTGGTTATTGTACCGAATCATAACAGCAAAGGCGTTGAGAAAGGCACTTATTACAGCATTTTGAGACAAGCGGGGCTAAAGTAGCCCCCTTGTTCTCTTAATTAAAAAAGGAGGTAATATGAAAACAGTAGAAGTTATTGTAGAACACGCAGGAAAGAACCTAAGTGCTTATATTGAAGATGCTCCTGTCATTACAGTTGGTAATGACATGAAGGAGTTGGAGGATAATATGAAGGAGGCGATCGAGTTATATTTGGAAGATAACGATAGTCCCTGCGAAGTGTTATCTGGGGAGTTTGAGTTGAAGTTTAAGATCGATGCTGCCACTTTTATCAATTACTACAGCAGCATCTTCACGAAAGCGGCATTAAGCCGGATAACCGGCATCAATGAACGTCAGTTGTGGCATTATGCTGCCGGAGTTCACAAACCTCGCAGGCAGCAGTTAGAGAAAATTCAGAGGGGTATTCAATCATTGACAAAGGAGTTATCGGCTATAAATTTGCTATAGTATGGTGGATGTTAGAGAATTGAAAATTGGTAATTATGTCTATTTACAAAATAGCAAAACTCCATATAAGATAACAGAAATAGGATATAGTGAGATTGAATATCCAAGATATGAAGCGAGTGGAATATCATCAGAAGCGGTATTTCGTACCTATGTAGAGAACCTTAATCCTATTCCTCTTACAGAAGAATTGATTTTGAAGTGCGGATTTGAAAAACATACTTGGGGATTTGTCACTTATTATAGCCCCTTGTTTGAGTTGGACGCAGATTTCCATTTGAAGGGAGTCGATTACAATATACAAGTGAAATCCCTCCACCAACTTCAAAACCTGTATTTTGATTTGGGAGGTCAAGAATTAGAAGTAAAACTTTAGGCATACTATCTTACTATATTTAGGCGTGAACCAAATGGAATCACGCCTTTTTTATATCATTTTACGACAATCGTTTCATTGTCGTGTATCACCTATCTGATAATTTCTCACACAGCTTATTAATGCCGAAATTTACCGTAGAAATTTATAAATCAAATTCATACGGTATGAATATTCAAGAACTTATTTTGGCAGGACTACAACATAAATTCACTGGGGTAGATACTGCTGTTTTAACCCGAATTGCCACTAAAAAGGCTGAGGGTGTAACGGACGAAACAAAGGTAAACTCCATTGTTGAGGGTATCAGCTTCTCGGACGTGCTAAATTCCTATGGCGATTTCCGGGCTAATACAGCCGTTACTTCCGCAGTATCCAACTACGAGAAGAAACACGGTTTGAAGGACGGTAAACCAATTGAAATCGAGAAACCGGTAGAAAAGCCTGTTGAGAAACCTGCTGATGATATGGCAACTATCATCGCCAATGCAGTGAGCGCAGCCGTGAAGCCGCTTTCGGACAAACTTACTCAGTTTGAGACAGAGAAAGCGCAGGTTACCCGTCAAGAGCAGATTTTGGCAAAGGCAAAGGAGTATGGTATTCCCGAAACATTCGCAAAGCGTTATGCAATTCCTGAAGATGCAGATTTAAATACTTATTTCAAGGATGCAAAGCAGGAACTTGCTAATGTCGGCTTTAGCGGTGTTACCCCTCCCGAATCAGCGGAAACGAAGATTGAGAAAGAAGCTGAATCTATCGCCAAGATGATTAATGAGGAAACAAAAAAAGATGTTGAACAAAACAAAAATTAATTATGTCAGCAGGATTTAAGTATGACTTGGTTCCACCTGTCGAGCAAGAGGAACACTACGATGTCCAAACGGGTATTCGCAGACGCGGACCTTATAAGCTCGATACAACGAACTTGGCGGTAGGCACTATCCTCCCGTCTTTTATTCCGGTCTATGCAGATTTGAAAAACAAGTTTGCCCATACGGTGAGAAATATAAGAGTTGCCGAAGCCTATGCTTCCGGCACAAGTATTAAAATCGCAAAGACTCCGTTAGCCTATGTTGGTATGTTTATCGGAAATGGCTCTAAAGGGGCTAAAGTGACCGCTATCGACAAGTCTAACGAAAAATACGATGTATTGACTATTGAAGCTGCTTTCGGTGAGAATGTCGCAAAGGATGCTGTACTTTTTGAAGCGGCCGCAGTAGACGGTACAAAACAAAAGTATGTCGCTAACTCCGCCCTCTATGAAAGAACAAAAGTAGATGACGGTATCGTTTTGGTCGCGTTGCTTCGTACAGCCGCAGAGATTGAGCCTTCTAAATTGGCTATTCCATTCTCCGAGAATGACAAGGCGAATTTGAAAGGTTGGTTTGAATTTAACGAATAAGGAGGTGGGATATGTTTTTGACTATTGAAACTTTATTTAGTGATGCTGGCATTGTAAGTGCTATCATCAACCGCGTTAACCAAACGCGCAAAGATACTATCTATTGGCAACAGTATCTTACTTTCCGCAGGGTTACTACTCGTGTGTTTAAGGATTACATCGGTAATGTTACCGGGGTAATGGCTGGTTCTATCAATTCTCGTTTCGGAGAGAAACCTATCCGTGAACGTAGGAATATCGGTTCTGGATACGGTGAGATTGCCTATTTGGGTGATGCTTATCAGATGTCCATTGACCGTCTTTCTGAATTACAGGATTTGATTGACAAGTTCAACCAAGCTAAGAGTTCCGACCAAATGGCGGCTTTGAATGAGATTGTAAACTTCGTTTCAGACGATTATCGACAGATTACTCTTGCCGCCCATAAGCGTATGGATATTGTGTTGGGTGCTTTGCTTATGACAGCCGAAGCCACTGTTTACAACAAGGATACCGCTGTTTCTTCCGGACAGACCAATAACAAGTTACTGGAGATCAGTCTTCCGTTCAACATTATTAAGTCAGCAAAGGCTGATGTAATTGTCGATTCGAAGAATAAGTTTATCTCTTACTTGAGAGAAGAATTACACAAGTTGGCTCCCGACTACGGTGTATATCAGAAGATGATAATGACACGTGCGACTTTCAACAAACACGTGCTCGGTTCTTCTGAATTTGGCGAGCAGTACAAGATGATTCTCGGAACAAACGAGATGAAATTGAGTACTGGTTTGGTTTCTTCTGCTTTGGCTTCTGAAGTATTTACCGGCATTGGGCTTCCGCGTATCGAAATCAAGGAAGATTATGTAAAAGATCAGACGGGTAAGAATGTACAGATTTATGCGGATAACCGTATTACTCTGTTACCTTCCGACCAAATTGGATATATGCGCCACCATACTCCATATGAATCTACCGATCCCGTACAAGGACGTACTTATGTCCCGGCAGATGGTCAGATGCTTATTTCCAACTACCGTGACAAGAATGGTCGTTACATGGAATACACGGCAGAGTGGATTCCTCAGATTACCAACCCGAACTTGATTACTAATTTCGACTTAACCGAGATTGCATCAATTCAATCAGCATAAGGAGGAAGCTATGAAAGTAAAGGTTATATCTGTTTTCCGTGACAAGTTTACAGGGAAGTATTATACTCCCGGTGAAGTGATTGAAGTCAGTGAGGAATCCCGTGTGCTGGATATGGAGAGCCGCAGACTTGCCGAGCGGGTTGAAGCGAAAACCACTGAAGTGAAAGCACCAGAAGAAAAGAAAGAGGTGAAAATCTCCCTCTTTGAAAAGGAGTTTGAGAAAAAGGCTTTGGTTGATGCTTTGAAAGCCATCGGCATACAGGCATCCGGTAACATGAAAGAGGAAACTCTTTTGGCTAAGGTTGCAGAATTGGATGAAGAAACAACTGCCAAACTGAAAGAAGCATTAAACGCATGACAGTAAATGAATACATATCACAGAAGTTTCAGACTTTCGGCATTCAGTTGTCGGAGGCTGACCTTTTGGATATGTGTCTTGCCTCGAAGATAAGCGGAGAGGATGAGATGAGCGAGGATTGCCAAACGCGGGTGTCGGTGGCGATTGCGAAGTTCATCCCCTCTCTTTTACTTCGTGCTACCTCAATCAGTGAAAGCGGTTTTTCTATGTCTTGGAATATCGAAGGGATTAAACAGTACTATTCTTTCCTCTGTAAACAATACGGACTAAAGGATGAACTGAGTAACAAACCTAAAGTTTCTTTCTGGTGATGATATTCGCTCCACACATATTACAGGTTAAAGTGACTAAGCCGATGGATAAGGATGATTTCGGTCGACCGATTCCCGGTACCGGTGGTGAAAGCTGGCAGGAGGTATGTAAATGTCGTTGTGATGATGTGAGTGCGGAAAAGAAAGTTTCCATCAATGGTGTTCTGTATGATTTCAAATATAAGGTAGTCTTTGACAAGCCGACAAAGGTTGAAGCAGGAGTAGAAGTCCGTTGTTTGAATCTTGATGGAAGCATAAGAGGGGAGGGGATTGCTAAAAGTCCTTTGGAGACAAACTATTTTTCCTACAGAGTAATATGGTTGGAATAGATGCAGACTTTTCGGATGTTGACCAGTTCTTTGAGGACGGAACAAGCGAAGTTGTTGCTGGTATGAAAGAAGAGGGAGAGTCATTTGTTGAAGATGCAAAAGCTACCGGGAGCTATCAAGACCACACAAAACATTTGAGAGAATCGAATGATTATGAGGTTGACGAAGATGGCTTGACTCTGAAAAACGAAGCTGATTATGCTTCATTCGTGGAATCCAAAGGTTTTGAAGTTGCAGGAAGTGCAGCGTTAAGAACATTAGAACGATGTAAAAGAAGATTTGAACGATGATAGTAACTACCGACATAGGAAACATTCTCTACCGGGATTGCAAGGCTTTCGGGATAGACATAGTACCGGACGGTGAAACGCTGACGGGTGAATTGAAGTCTGAAAGGATTGCTATCCACGCAAAGAAGCAACAGCCGGGAACTTATTGGAAGAAGTCTTTTGCGGAAGTGAATCTTTGCGTTCCTGATTTAGGAGAAAACTCCGCTAATTCCATTCGTTTGGGTGAACTCGAACGAAGAGCCAACAAGCTGTTTGATGATGTAGTAAGCACCTATGACGGCACAACCTATCGTTACTCGATTGATTCAATTGGCACAGAAGTGGACACGGATTTAAAGTGTCATTATGTGAATGTGAGAATTTTGTTTGAAGTATTAAACGTAAAATGAGAAAATATGAAACCATTTATTGGAATTAAAAAGATTTGGTACGGTGCGGTTATAACTGCTGCCGTTACACCTGCTTCCTTAAAAACGTGGTTAGGAACTGCCACAGAAGTGAAGAACTCCCATCAGGACACTTGGGGATACACAGAAGATGACCCGACTACGACTGATTACATCAATGAGTTGACCGGAAAGGTTTACTACAAGGACGTTACCGCTAAAGGTGCAAGAACTATGGCATTTACTATGGGAGAATATTCCTTTGAAGACAAGAAGGAGTTGCAAGGCGGTGAGCTTGTAAAAGACGGTCAGGCTGTTGTTGGCTGGCATGAACCGGATGTCGCAGAGGTTATCAACAAGGCGATTGTCGGTCAGACTAAAACCGGTAATTACATTGTGTTTACCAATGCCTCTATAATCGGTAAAGGTAACTTCGTTGAGAAGAATATCGGACTGGGTGTTTCTGCTGTCGCAATGGAAAATCCAACTGCTAGTGTAGCTGGTGAGTACTGGCTTGATGGTGAAAAAGTGGATGCTCCTGCAGCATAAATTTAAGGTGAAAAATAATGTTTTCAGGATGGCGGTGGGTGATTGCTCACCGCTTTTTTAATTTCAATACATGGAAAAAGCTTCAAAAATAGTAAGTGCAGCCGTTTTAGGAAAAGACTTTGAAACGGTGTTTGTGAATGGTAAAGCCTACGTAATCCATCCTCCAACTATTCATAAGATAGCCGGTGCCGGATATTACCTCTCCGATTTGAAAGATGGGATTACGGTAATGGATATGCTTCGATCATTAAAGGATGTTGATACGGCTTCTCGCGCGCTCTCGTGGCTCATACAAGGCGATGAAACTCTGCATGAAGAATTGTCTCATGGAACATTCGATGAAGTGATAGAGGCTTTAGCAACAGGTCTTTCAATGATTTCTGCTGAAAATTTTTACAAGCTGTCAGTTTTAGCCAAGAACGTTGCTCTACTGACAGCAAAGCAACGGTCGTAGGAAACAACTGTTTACTGGGACAGATAGCAACGTTCATGGAAAATCTGCATCTGTCTTATGATGAAGTCGTGTACAAGATACCATATAGAAACATGGTTATTATGCAAAAGGACAAGCTCCATACTGTGTACGGAGAAGTTATGGAGGAAGTATCAGAAGAAGAATTTTTCAAAACCAAGGATAAGAACCCATTAAAACAATAATATATGCCGAAGCTCGTATTCCGTGTGGCTTCCGATTGGGAGGAAGTCGTAAAATTAAGAAATGAGATAGCTAAGTTAAAGCAAGAGTTGAAGGGTATGGATAGCACACAGTCTCCTGCCGATTTTAAAACACTCAATACCCAGCTTGCTGCATCCACGCAACGAATGGATGAGTTGGTAACGAATGCTGCTAAAGCTGGTGCGGAGATGGAAACTGGCTTCAAGAGGAAGATATTCGCTGCTTCACAGTCTGTTAATGGGTTTACTGAAAAGATTATCGCTCAAAAGGCAGTAGTTAAGGATGTGGAAGCCGATGTTAAGCGTCTCGGTGATGCTTATCGCACTGCATTGAAACGTAATCCATTGTCTGCAAACAGTAAATTAGCTGAATATACATCTGCAAAAAAGGCTCTTGATGAAGAAAAGTCCGCTTTGTTCGGATTGACACAGGAGCAAGCGAATGCCCGACTATCTGTGAAGAAACTTCGTGACGAGTATTCTCTTTACAAGGATGATGCAAAAGGTATAACAGAGGTTAATAATGGGATTACTATTTCATGGAAGCAAGCATTAGGTGTTATCGGTGGTGCTGCTATGCTAAAATCCCTTGTTTCTGATATTACTCATGTAAGGATGGAAATAGATTCGGTGGAAAAATCTTTTGCAGCTTTATTAAAATCAGAAGACAAAGCAAAGGAGATGATTGGAGGTTTAAAAGAACTTTCAATCAAAAGCGGATTAAATACCTATGGAACAGCTCAAACACTTCTCGGCTTTAATGTTGATGCAGAGAAGATACTTCCAACATTGAAAAGCATAGGAGATATAACAATGGGGAATAATGAGAAGTTTTCCTCAATGACACTTGCCTTTGCTCAGATGTCTGCCGCTGGCAGACTGATGGGGCAAGACCTTAATCAGATGATTAATGCGGGTTTCAATCCTTTGCAGGTTATTTCTGAAAAGACGGGTAAGTCCATTGCTGTTTTAAAGAAAGAAATGGAGCAAGGTGCTATTTCATCTGAAATGGTAGCGGATGCTTTTGCCACTGCCGCTGCCGAAGGAGGTCGTTTTTATAATATGCTCGAAAAGCAAAACACTGGAATTAGAGGCGAGAAAAACAGACAGAGCGCAGTAATTAAGGAGAAATTGAATGAAATAGGCGAAGCAAATGAGAAGATTATAGCAGGTTCGTATCGCGTTACCACTTTTTTGATCGAGAACTATGAGACTATCGGCAAAATATTGGTTGGGCTTGTAGCTACTTATGGAACGTATAGGACTGCCGTAATGTTGGTTACTGCTGCCGATAGTAAACATACTCTTGTGGAGATTGGGCTTACTAATGCCCGGATATTGGCACGAAAAGCACAACTTGCATTGAATGCTGCCATGCTCACTAATCCTTACGTGTTATTGGCTGTTGCTGTAGGAGGGCTTGCTACAGCAATGTGGGCAATGTCTGATAGTACAACTGCTGCTGCACGTGCCCAAAAGGAATATAACGACATTAAAGATACAGCATCTAAAAAAGAACAGAAACATAAACAAAAGATAGAGGAACTTCTTACAGCTGCACGCGATGAAAGTTTGGCAACTCTCACCCGTCAAAAATCTTTGGAGGAACTCCGAAAGGAATATCCGAAAATCTTTGGACAATATGATATTGAGAAGTTAAAGTTGGAAGATATTCTGAAATTGAAACAACAGATTAACGAAGAGGATTCAAACCGCTCTGTTCAAGGTAGAAAAGATGATTATACTTCTCTAAAACAAATGGTTGCTAACCAACGGAGATATTTACAGCTGTTTGACAATCCAGAGCTTCGCAAAAATATGTCTGATGCCGATATGCAAATATGGAAAATGTTTGCAGGTAAACAGTCCTACGTGCAGGTACGTGAACAGATGGGGAAAAACTCCGAACTACTAAAGAAGTATCAGAAAGATGTATTGGATGATAATATCTCCGCTTATAAAGCCAATCTTAAAAACTATTCTAAAGAAAGATTAGAGGCTGAATTAAAAATGGCCCAATCTTCTGCATCAAAGCGTAATGGTTTTAATGTTGATGGAATGATGGTCAAAGGTGGGGATTTAGAAAGTATTATCTCATCTATAAATGGCGCGTTGTCAGAAAAGAAATCTCCTAATACCTATAAGCAAGATTACGAGGAAGCTAAGAAAGATTGGGAGGATGCCCAAAAAGACCTATCTGAAATAGAAAAGGATAAATCTAAGTTTACCTCAAAGCAATATGAAGAAGCTAAGAAACGGAAAGATACTGCTGAAAAGGCATATAAAGATTTGGGCGGTATTACAGGTAGTTCATTAAGCAAACAAGAGAATCAATCCGAAAAACTCCGCCAGCAAACGGAGAAATACAATCTTCTCCTTAACAAACAAGCATTAGAGCAACAACGTTTTGCCGAAGACTTACAAATGAAAGTCGATGAATCCCGAATCAAAGCAATGAATGAAGGCTCAAAGAAAACCATTGCCCAGATGGAACTCAACTTTGAGAAAGAGATGCAAGCTATTGATCGGCAAAAAGAGGATGCTTTACGTAAGAAAATAGAAGATGCCCGCTCTGCTTTTGAGTCTAATCCTAAAAACAAGGGAAAGTCGTTTGATGCTACCGGAATCGAATTGTCGGATGATGAGAACAAATACTTTGACGAGCTTTATAAAGCTGCCATCGCCAATAATGAAAAGGCATATTCCGAACTCGCAAACCAATATCTTTCATATACAGACCAACGTCTTGCAATAGAAAAGAAGTTCAATGATGATGTTGCTTTGTTGCAAGAAGCCCGTAAAAGAGCTGAAGCAAAAGGCGATACGGATGAGGTAGCAAAGATAGACCGCAGTATTGGTAAGCGTACAGAAACAAAGAATGAAGACGTTTTCAAACTCGATGCCGAACAATTCAAAAAAAGCATGAATTGGGAGCAAGTTTTTGGCAACCTAGATAAGGTTTCTACCGATACATTGAAAAAGTTGAAGTCCAATCTTAAAGACTTTATTTCAGCTCAAAAAGACCTTTCTCCCGAGAACCTGAAAGAGCTTGTCGATGCTATTGAGAGGATAGATGATAAAGTTTCAGAGCGTAACCCCTTCGAAGCGATGAGCACTTCTTTCAAGTCGCTAAAAACGGCCACCGATGCGGAACGCGAAGCGCAGGAAGCATACAACAAGGCTCTTAAAGAAGACACAGACGAAGAGAAGAAGAACGCTAAAGCCACCCTTGAAAGTGCTAAAAACAACAAGCAGAAAGCCCTGTCGGAGGCTACCACTGCATTGCATAAAGGCGTGGATGAAATCGGTCGGTATGTCGAAGCTGGCAATCAGGTTATCGGCATTATGGAAACACTTGGGGTAAAGACACCAGAATGGTTGGAGGGCGCGATGTCTGGCTTTGGTGAGATGCTGAACGGTCTTGAAAAGATGGATCTCACTAAGCCGATGTCGATTGTCACAGGTGGTTTGCAGACGATAAAAGGGGCATTAACGAGTGTAGTTTCTTTGGGCGGTCTTATTCCAGGATTCGGAGGTGCCGATTACTCCCGTTACAACAAGATGAAAGAAGAATATGACACCCTTGTTGATGTATGGGATACGCTTATTAGTAAAAAACAGCAGTATATTGATATATCCTATGGTGATGAAGCGCGCAAAGTCGGGCAAGAAACATTGGATCTACTGGATAAGAAGGCAAAAAGCAATGTTACACTTGGTCTAGAAAGGCTTAATGCCGGTGCAAGTATCGGCTCTCATTCTATTGGCGTTCGTCAGCGGAAGGGAATGTCTAAAGAGGGATGGGATGAACTTCGTAAGGCAGCGCAATCCATAGGGTTCGACTACAATTCGGTTGCCGATGGTCGTATGACCGGACTGTTTGACCTTACCGCCGATCAGTTATCCGAATTGCAGGATGAAGCTCCTACATTTTGGGCAAAATTGGACGGTGATGTTCAGGAATACCTTCAAAATGTCATTGACTGCAATACGGAGATAGAAAGCATGAAGGACAAACTGAACGAAACCATGACCGGTGTCTCTTTTGATTCTTTCTATGATAGTTTTATATCCACTCTTTCAGATATGGATAAGAGCAGCAAGGATATGGCGGATGATTTCGGGGAATATCTTAAAACTGCAATCCTCTCCAACCTGGTAGCGAATAAATATCGTGATAAGATTGAAGCGTTGTATAATGATTGGGCTAGTAAATCCGATTCGGATGATGACGGCATATTTGATCTTACCGCAGAGGAATCCGAACAATTAAAAGCTGCCCAACGAGCCTTGGCGGAGCAAATGATGGCCGAAAGGGATGCGATGGCCAATGCTTTTGGTTGGAACTCCGGTAAATATTCTCAATCATCCTCTAAAGGAGGATTTCAGGCTATGTCGCAAGATACCGGAAGCGAATTGAATGGACGCTTTACCGCCTTGCAGATGGCAGGTGAAGAGATAAAGAGTCAGAACGCCCTTCAATCTCAGTCTTTGAATATTCTAACGATGAAAGCGGATGCCATTCTCTCGGTAAATACAGAAACGAGAAACATTGCAGATGATACACGGGACTTGATAGCAAATTCCTATCTTGAACTTGTACAGATATCAGAGAATACAGGAGCTATCGTGAAGCCTATTCAGCAGATTCAGAAAGATATAGCGGAAGTAAAGAAGAACACATCTAAATTATAAATTATGACAAATGACTTAAAAATTAACGGCCTTGATGCCTACCGGCAATGGGGTATAAGAATGGGTGATGGTTTCCTTGATACAATCGGTGCACCCGCGCCTATGAAAGAATTTATTGAAAACAAATCCCGATTGGAACATGGGAAACGGGTTATAACCAATAATCCTAAAGTAGATGAACGAGAAATAACACTATCTTTCACTATAGAAGGTAATTCTCAATCAGATTATCAGACAAAAAGAAAGGCATTCTTCGATGAATTATATAAAGGGGCAGTAGATATTCAAATTCCTGCTAACAGTAGCGAGATTTATCATTTGATTTATCTTGGGAAGAGTATTACCTATGCGCAGAGTTTAGACCGGACATTTGGTAAAATTTCGAGTAAGTTTTCGGAACCGAATCCGTCTATTCGTACTTAATTCACGACATTGGGCCTATTGTCGTATATAGGAATATTCATAAATTGGATACCCTTTTTTTATCTTCGATCTTTGAAGAATGATCGAGATAAAGGACATATCAGGCAAGGTCAAGTTTAGCACACCGATCAATGTGGGGGCGAAAGGCCGGTTCATGCTGATGAAGGAGGATTATATAACCATCCCTTTCAGCACGGACATACCTGTTGATCTCAAGCGTGGCGATTACGTGGATCTCAGAGGAGTGTTTGATGATGCCTTGGGCGGGAAACTGGCGAAAGTATATAAATACCTCACTCTTCAGAATCCATCCGTTATTCCGGGTAAATACAGTTACGAGCTAAGGTTTGACGCTTATTATTACGAGTGGAATACGAAAATCTTCAAATTCACTCCGGAAAGTCACGGTCAGGAAGCTGGCTGGAATCTTACAGCCCCCCTCGATATTCACCTAGGCCTGTTCCTACGTAATCTGAAAGCGAACGGATATACATACAACGGGGTTGATTACATTTTCGACATAGATTCCACGGTTGAGAACAAGGCGTTTTTGATGACATACGATAATATTCATTTGTTGGACGCCCTCTTTTCGATGGCATCGAAAGATAAATGGAACTGTGATTGTTGGATAACCGATAATGTCATACACTTTGGCCGTTGCGAGTTCGGTGACGCTGTCGACATTGAACTAGGCGTTGAAGCGGCCGCCATGACCCGAAGCGAAAGCAAGGGTACTTATGCCACCCGCGTTTATGTGTTCGGAGGTACAAGAAATATACCGGCCAACTATCGTCCGGTGGATGAGCAGGCAGTAGTAAATGGAGTTGTTCAGAAGCGGCTCATGCTTCCGGAGGGTACTCCTTGCATAGATGCTTATCCCGGTATGACCGACACCGAAGCGGTGGAGGACGTAGTGGTATTTGACGATGTGTTTCCGAAACGGATCGGCACGTTGTCAGACGTGACTACCGTAGACAGGGATACGGAGACAGACGGTGAAGTCACCGGCCAGTTCAAAGCCTACCAGTACCAAGATCCCGGTCTCGATTTCAAAGAAGATTATATATTGGAGGGGGAAGAGCTGAAAATCACCTTCCAGTCCGGCAAACTGAACGGGATGGTGTTCGGTGTAACGTTCAAGCCTGAAGGGACGGACAAAGGCAGCCAGATATGGGAGATCATAGCGAACGAGGATTATGGGCGTTTGCTTCCCGATGAGATAATGTGCCCGGAGAATGGAGATGAATATGTTCTTTCCGGATTTAATATCCAACTCGTTTCCGACCAGTATATACCGGAAGCGGAAAAAGAGTTATTAGCCAAAGGACAGGAGTATGTAAAGAAAACAAGTATCGATGACGGTACATACCCAACTACCTTGGACTCCGAGTGGGTCTATCAGGATCAGATAAACAGGACGTATGACGCGGGCCAGAGGATCCGGTTGATAAACCCCGCTTTCTTCCCGTCTGATGGACGGATCAGCCGTGTGATCGGCTGGGAAATGAACTTGGATATACCTTACGATTCCCCTGTCTATACGATCGGAGAAAGTACACAATACAGCCGGATCGGTGAGCTGGAGGATAAGGTGGACACGCTTACCTATAAAGGACAGACCTATACCGGTGGTGGTGGAAGCGGCGTATATATCATACGAACGAATGATTCCACGCCAGCCAGCGACAGCAACGTGTTCTCCGCCCTTCGCTCGTTGACGACATTCTTACGCAAGGACAAACCGGATGTAGCGGGCTTTGATATTACATTTGAGCAAGATATTATTCTATCCGGCGAGAAATCCTCCATCTACTCAGACCGTTATGCGGGCGGTTTCGGCCATGAGAACGGGTTCCGCCTGCTCGCCGACGGCACGATGTGGCTGAAGGACCTGAGGGTGAAGAATGACTCCATGT
>ENA-OOXY01000283-OOXY01000283.1-human-gut-metagenome-genome-assembly--contig:-NODE-283-length-54800-cov-8.270965_pt1 | contig 54800 bp, 40 predicted proteins | sample MGYA00241593_ERZ501355 | MGnify/ENA primary metagenome ERZ501355 (study PRJEB25962, sample SAMEA2042739) | human gut metagenome | biome: human gut; feature: human-associated habitat; material: faeces... | reverse complement strand
CTTTCGCATACTCCAATCTTTCTGCCTTATCATTTTCATAATCTTCTTGTGTATATCTAACAAGTCCAAGTTTCATTCTTTCTAATATCTCTTTGTTTTCCTTTTCCCATGTTATCATTTCCTCTTCTTGATATTTCTCTACATCCTCATACACCAAAAAATTTAGTAATCCTTCTTCATTATCCTTTATTTCTGGACTCAACGTCAACTCAGATCCTGAAAATTGCCGGTAAAAAGAAACACAACTCGGCAGATCCGTGACTCTAGCAAACGCAGGCACCAATACATCTCTTACCGTGTTAACCGCAAGTTCTATAGCCTGTTGAAAATCTTCTTCTGCTATATCCAGCTCAATTAATGGATAGTGTGGTTCTGGTATATCCAGCTGTCCTCCATTTTCAGCTTTTAGGCATTCATATACTCCCCCATCATAGAGATCTATCCAATCTCCATTATACCTTGGAGACATACTAAAATCTATCTCCCGACCATACACTGTGGCCAATCCTCCAATTGTAAGATATCCCATTCCTATAAGATTTCTGAATGTTATAACCTCTATAATCTCATCATTTATTACCTTAACAAAATATGGATATCTTCCCCTGACTTTCTTAAACCCATATGGCTCAAGAAATTCCTTTAATGCATTTTTTAATGGTACGTCTATCTTCTTCATCTCTCCTCCTACCCTACGCTAGATGGGGTAATTCGCATATGCTTACAACCTTTATCCACTTTCTTATCTAAACAAAAAACAAATAGATACTACGACAACTAATCAAACAAATCTGTGATATCTCTTCTCTCCACGGCAATTCCAATACCATTGAGATATTCTATGTTTCTATCATAGTGTTCTCTCAATAATTGCATGCCCTGTTCATAGTTCTCTTTACAATCTTGAAATCTCTCTCTATCTGCATATAGTTCATGTTCCCATTCTATTTTACTAATCAGCTTTTTGTTTTTTTCATCACTATCCAACGGACTATTAATTATTTCATCCTTTTGCACATCAAAATTCTGTTTAAAACTATTTAAAGGAAACTTTTTTCTCAAAAAGTACAATGACTCTTCAGCATTATACTGATCATTCAAACTCAAGTCCGACTGATGGATATTTACACCATCATACTTCATCAACCAACTCAACACATTCTCCATATTTATTATCTTGTCGAATTCTGCTACTATATCCCTTATACCAGTCCTCATTTCCCCTATGATTTCATCCATTGTCTCTTCTTTGTAATAGTACATTTTTAGATCTCTTGGATATTCTATTACCTGATTTGGGAAATTCTTTTCTCTATAATATCTTGTATAATCCACCAACCAATCACTATTGTGTCTAGGTGTCACAGAAAGGTTAATCTCCTGTCTGTATACCGTTGCTACCCCACATTCCAGATGTGCTACCTTGTACCCATCTTTTGCTGACATGCCAGTATCAAGTGTTAAAATATGCAATATCTCATCATTTATAACCCTAACAAAATACGGCTGTCTTCCCTTCACTTTGATAAATCCAAGTGATGCCAGCCTTTCTTTATAATATTTTACAAACTCCCTCTGAATATTTCTTGCCATTCTTCTCTCCTATTATATCCTTTCATTTATTATCGGTTTTAAGTAACCCCATATATTTCAAGCTTTATTCTGCCACCTCCTTCTACATTATATCTGAGAAGAAACGCAAGTACAATCCAACATGCATTAACGACATTATTTCTTCATAAACTACATGTTTTTACTTTCGGCAATCTAATATCAGGTGGCACACATGCAAACAAAGAGCTGCCGGAATCTTACACAAATTCCGGCAGCCCCTGCTGCATTCTATATTGATAAATATAAATTACTTGTCAAGTGAAACCTTAACCTTCTTAAGCTTCCAGATCTCCTTTGCATACTCCTCGATAGTTCTGTCTGATGAGAACTTTCCAGCGCATGCTGTGTTGAGCATAGCCATCTTTGCCCAGCCCTTCTCATCCTGGTATGCTTCGTTAACCTTCTGCTGAGCCTCTGCATATGAATCGAAGTCCTTGAGGATGAAGTATACATCTTCCTTTGTGAGAGAATCATAGAGATCTCTGAATCTGTCCGGATCATCCTTTGCATAAGTGCCATCGATAAGCTGTGTGAGAACTCTTCTTACAGCCTGGTTGTTATTGTAGATATCCATTGGGTTGTAGCCGCCCTCGCGCTCATACTTCATAACCTCTTCTGCTGAAAGTCCGAAGATAAATGCGTTCTCGATGCCAACTTCCTCAACGATCTCTACATTTGCTCCATCCATGGTTCCAAGTGTAGGTGCACCGTTCAGCATGAACTTCATGTTACCTGTACCTGAAGCCTCTCTTGAAGCTGTTGAGATCTGCTCTGATACATCTGCTGCTGCGAAGATGATCTCGGCATTGGATACTCTGTAGTTCTCTATAAATACAACCTTGATCTTGCCTTCGATTGAAGCATCGTTGTTGACAACATCTGCAACTGAGTTGATGAGCTTGATGATAAGCTTAGCTCTCTTGTAGCCTGCTGATGCCTTTGCTCCAAAGATGAATGTTCTTGGGTACATATCGAATTCTGGCTCTGTCTTCAGTCTGTTATACAGATGCATAACATGAAGAATGTTCAGGAGCTGTCTCTTGTACTCATGAAGTCTCTTAACCTGTACATCGAAGATCGAACGAGGATCTACATCCACATTGTTATGCTCCTTGATGTACTTTGCAAGACGGATCTTGTTCTGGTACTTGATGTTCATGAACTCATGCTGGCACTTCTCATCGTTCACATATACCTTGAGCTTCTTAAGGTGTGAAAGATTTGTTATCCACTCATCACCGATCTTGTCTGTAATCCAGTTTGCAAGAAGTGGGTTAGCATGAAGCAGGAAACGTCTCTGAGTGATACCATTTGTCTTGTTGTTGAACTGCTCTGGTCTCATCTCGTAGAAGTCCTTAAGCTCTCTCTCCTCAAGGATCTTGGTATGAAGAGCTGCAACACCGTTTACTGAGTAAGAACCTGCAATTGCAAGATGAGCCATCTTAACCTGGCCATCGTACAGAACTGCCATATTCTTAACCTTATCCTGGTTGCCCGGATACATCTCCTGAATCTTTAATACGAATCTTCTGTTGATCTCCTCAACGATCTGGTAGATACGTGGAAGTAATCTTGAGAACAGCTCGATAGGCCACTTCTCAAGTGCCTCTGCCATGATCGTATGGTTGGTGTATGCACATGTTCTTGTTGTGATATCCCATGCGTCATCCCACTCAAGACCTTCCTCATCCATGAGGATTCTCATGAGCTCGGCAACTGCTACTGTTGGGTGTGTATCATTCATCTGGAATGTCACCTTCTCTGGCAGCTTGTGGATATCCTTGTTGAGCTCCTTGAACTTGAGGATTGCTCTCTGTACTGAAGCTGAGATGAAGAAATACTGCTGTCTCAGTCTCAGTTCCTTACCTGCGTAGTGATTGTCATTTGGATAGAGAACCTCGACAATAGTCTTTGCAAGGTTCTGCTGCTCTACTGCCTTCTCATACTCACCCTTGTCAAATGAGTCAAGGCAGAACTCCTGGATTGCCTCAGCATCCCAGATTCTAAGTGTATTTACAACGTTGTTGCCATATCCGATGACTGGAAGGTCATAAGGTACGGCACGAACTGACTGATATCCTTCCTGTATAAAGTAGTTTCTGCCATTCTTGTTCTCAACTCTGACATATCCACCGAACTTAACCTCAACAGCGTACTCTGAACGCTTTACCTCGAATGGGTTGCCGTCCTTGAGCCAGTCATCCGGCATCTCTACCTGATAACCGTCTTTGATGCCCTGCTTGAACATACCGTACTTGTATCTGATACCACATCCATATGCAGGATAGCCAAGTGTTGCCAATGAATCAAGGAAACAAGCTGCAAGACGTCCGAGACCGCCATTACCCAGAGCGGCATCAGGCTCCTGATCCTCTATAAAGTTCAGATCAAATCCTAATTCATCAAGTGCTTCCTTAACTGCATCGTAGTAGGTCAAGTTGATAAGATTGTTACCGAGTGCTCTACCCATAAGGAACTCCATAGACAGATAGTAAACTGTCTTGACGTTCTTCTTCTCATACTCCTTGTGTGTAGCAATCCATCTGTCAATGATGTCGTCCTTTACTGCGTAGCTGACTGCCTGGAATACCTGCTGTGGAGTAGCCTCCTCGATAGGCTTGCGGAAAAGGGTCTTTACGTTAGTAATGACTTCCTTCTTGAAGCCTTCCTTATCGAAATCTGCTAACATCTTCATCTGATTCATTCCCTCCTTGGATAAATAGATATATTTTATTTCCATTTTCACTGTTTCATTCTATCATCAACCCTTTTTTTTAACAATACATGAGGAAAAATTTATTAAATGACGACATAAAATTAGACTATAGTCAAATAGAATTTACAGTTTTTTTACATTAAACGGCGAGAAATGTCTGATAATATCAAAATTTATTGGGAGCTCATGCGTTTTCGATGATTACTAGAATATTGTAAACGTATCTCGTATATGCTATAATGTGACCAGACAGAAGATATTAAATCTATCATTATGCTATATAAGGCACGAACGAACCCCCTGGGAGAGGCGACTCCCAGGGGGTTTTTATCTAACTTCTACCGTATCCACCAGGCATGCAGCACACACAAGGCATACCGCTTACACAACATGACATGAGGGTACATATAGTACAAAGGTTGTTGCAGAACTTTCCGCCGGTCGGCATATCCATTCCATATCCGGCACCTCTGTCCATGTACCACTGGCGTCCGCTCTTGATGGCCTCATATGCCTGTCGGTACTCCTGATTGCCCGGGTCAAGCTCCATGGCGCGCTTTATCATCTCCATGGCCCTTATCTGATTGCCAAGTCCGGCGTTGCACACACCACTGTAATAATGCCATCTGGCATCGTGGTTATCTATCTGATTGAGGACGTTCTTCGCCTCCTCATAGCTTCCGCTGTTCATGTAGTTCTTCGCAGCCTGAAAATATCTGGAATCCTTATCATTTGGATCGTAGTCATTCTGTCTCTGATATCCTCCAAAGCCAAATGGGCCAAATCCTCCAAAACCGCCAAATGGATCATCATACTGTCCGTAGCCTCCTGACGAACCGCCATAAGAGCTCCCACCATAAGATCTACCAGATCCATAACCGCCGCCGTAGCCCTGCGAGCTTCCGGTTCCATATCCACCAGCACCACCGTAACTTGCACGGTCGGCCTCACCACTCACAATGGACTTGTACGCCTGCTGTATCTCCTTGAACTTTTCCTCAGCCTCATCCTTGTGGGGATTGTTGATATTTGCATCCGGATGATACTTGCGGCTCAGCCTTCTATATGCTTTTTTCACTTCTTCTTCGCTGGCACCTCTTTTGAGTTCCAGTACCTCGTAAGGATCCTTCATAATCTGTTCCCTATCCTTTTCACCAAACCATTTATAATCGTCTTTGACTAGGCCTAGTGCTATAATCAAGTAATCTTCTATTTGATGACGTTTTATTTATCTGCATTTTCACCATCTGTATTTTTATCTTCTGCGCATCCACATCTTCTGTTCGTAGTTGCATAATACGCTTCCCATATCCCTGAGTATATTATATTCCTGAGTATTCCTACATTCTCAATAATAGGAAGCATCTCATACTCCTTTGCAAGCGGAGCCACCATCATCATCAGAACGTCCTTCGTCCACTCTGCAAGCTCCTGCCATTTGCCCGGTTCTATGGGCGAATCCACACCCACTGATTGTACATCAACATCCAGCTCATGTGCAAGTCTGCATACAAACGGATTGTAATTTCCTGCTCCTATATCCTTTTCTATATCGTCATATGCATCCATTATGTAGACAAATTTGCCCAGATAATAGCCTATCGTCCTGAGATACGATTCCCACTCATCATGTCTTGGTGCACAGATCTCTGCCATGATATTGCCAAAATGCCCCGACAATGCGTCCATATCATCAGATCCCGCATCCTCCAGCTCGCTTATCGCCTTGAGGTTATCCACTATGCTGCGAATCTTCTGTGAATACTCTTCCTTGAGTCTCCTGCCATTTTTCCCGGCGAGCAGCACATCTGCATAAAGCTTCCGGGTAAACATATGCTCATCGTCCCAGTCATCTATACATTTATAATAGGTAAGGATCACGTTCATGTCAGCAACATAGTCTGTGTACTCATTCTGTACATAAGTATGCTTTGATGCCGGGTGTGCGATGCACCTTCGGCTGCCCGAAAACTTCTCCGGTTCATATAGCCCTGTCAGAAGAAGTACCAGAAATGTCATGTCGTAGCTGAGGCTGATCTGTCCTCTGGCACCATATCTGTCCTTCAGCGATTTGCACAGGCCGCAATAATACTTACGGTATTCATCATATTCTTTCATCTTAAGCTCAGGCTGGTTCACCACTATATATCCAAACATCTCTCAATCTCCACACTGTATTCCAATATACGACTTTATCAGTCTGCGCTGTTACTATGACTTCTTCACAAATCTGTTGCCGCACTTAGGGCATCTGATCTCTATCTTGCCCTTTCCTCTTGGCACTCTGATCATCTGCTGGCATTTGCTACAGACAAATATCTTGTATTCCTTGCCGGCTTCCTTCTGTTTCTTCGCGCGCTTGAATATATTTCTCACGCCCGCGGTATGCTCCATGAACCATCTGTTCTGCGCCGCGCGCTTGTCATAGTTCTTGGACATGATCCTGACATATCCATATATGAACATGAGAAGTCCAAGGAAATAAAATATCCCTGTCTTGATAAATGCATCCAGCACCATAAATATCAATCCGCCCCAGGTAAGAAATGATGACAACTGATCGTTGCCGTACCTGGATCTCATAAATCTTATAAATTTGTCTTTCATAATCACCATTCTCCTCGTAATTTTCTAAATATTATATATAAAGATACCCGATATTCCAAGTCTCCCATTTCGTATCGGGGGTCAGGTACCTCCGTCCCCAGGGGGGGCAGGCACCTCCGTCCCCAGGCTACATTGTCTCCAGTTTCTCTGCGGATTCCTGGAGCTGTCTGTAGGCTTCCTTCATCCTGCCCATCTCCACGTCATCTACATGATTCATGTCTGTTCGTGTCACAAGCTTCCTCAGATACTCGCAGTCGCTCTTGATCCGCTTCATCTCCTTCTTGTCGAGCTGTACGCCCTTGGTCTCAAGAAGATTCTCTACCTTATATACATACGCCTCGGCCTCGTTCATAATGTCTTTGAACTCTCTGGCTCCAGCCACATCATCCTCGTACTTCTTCGCATCCTCCCTGGCTCTGCGGATCTCCTCCTCCGAAAGGTTGGTGCTGGATGTGATCACTATCTGCTGTTCCACGCCCCTGCCCAGATCCTTAGCTGAGACCTTGAGAATACCATTTGCATCCATGTCAAATGTGACCTCGATCTGAGGAACGCCCGCCATGGCTCTCTTGATACCGCTGAGTCTGAAGTTGCCTAGCAGCTTGTTGTCCCTTGTGAAATGCCTCTCGCCCTGGTATACCTTGATCTCGACATCCCTTTGGAAATTGCCCGCCGTGGTAAATATCTTTGATGCCCTGGTCGGAATGGCTGAATTTCTCGGAATGATGACATTTGCCACGCCTCCAAGGGTCTCGATGGACAGCGAGAGAGGCGTCACGTCCATGAGGAGAATATCGTTCACCTTGTTCGACACGGTGAGCTCGCCGCTGAGCTTGCTTCCCTGAACCGCCGCACCCATGGCAACGCACTCGTCCGGGTTCATATTCTTGGATGGCTCCCTGCCGGTTATGGCACGAACCTTATCCACAACCGCCGGTATACGGGTGGAGCCACCCACCAGCAACACTTTATCTATCTGATTTCTCGTTATGCCCGCATCGGACAGCGCCTGATTCACGGGTCCCGCCGTTCTCTCCACCAGGTCATAGGTGAGCTCGTTGAACTGCTCCCTGGTTATCGTCATGTCTAGATGCACCGGCTGATTCTTCACTGTCGATATAAATGGCAGATTGATGTGTGCAGTCTGCGCAAATGAGAGCTCCTTCTTGGCATTCTCACAAGCCTCCCTCACTCTCTGGGATGCCGTGATATCCTTCGCCAGATTGACCTTTGTCTCCTTTTTAAAGGTCTTGATGACGTAGTCCAGCAGCTTCTCATCAAAATCATCTCCGCCTAGATGATTGTCTCCCGCGGTGGCAAGAACCTCTATGACGCTGTCCCCTATCTCTATAACAGACACGTCAAATGTTCCTCCGCCAAGATCGTACACAAGTATCTTCTGCGCCTGACCATTGTCCAGGCCATAGGCAAGAGCCGCCGATGTAGGCTCATTTATGATTCGAAGCACATTCAGCCCCGCTATTCTTCCGGCATCCTTGGTCGCCTGCCTCTGGCTGTCGTCAAAATAAGCCGGGACTGTTATGACTGCATCAGATACCGGTCCGCCCAGATAGCTCTCAGCATCGCTCTTCAGCTTTGCAAGTATGATGGCCGATATCTCCTGCGGTGAATAATCCTTGCCGTCTATCCTCTTTCTGTATGTTGTTCCCATCGCTCTCTTGATGGATGTGATAGTTCTGTCCACATTCACAGTCATCTGTCTCCTGGCGGCCTCACCCACCAGTCTCTCGCCATTCTTCGTGATGGCTACTATGGAAGGTGTGGTCCTGCCACCCTCCGAATTCGGTATGACGGTTGGCTGATCGCCCTCAAGCACTGCCACACAGCTGTTTGTTGTTCCCAGATCTATTCCTATTACTCTGCTCATATATGTCAACCTCTCTGTTATGGTATTCTGATCCACTCATGGGGACGGAGGGGTCAGGCACCTCCGTCCCCATATATTGTATATAATAACCATCACTTATGAACATAATTTGGACAAAAAATAAAGTAAGTATAAAGTTAGGTTAAGAGAGTATAAAAAAAGGGGACGGAGGTTTCTGACCCCTCCGTCCCCGGACTTAATATTCTACTTTGATGCTTTCTCTGCTTTGATAACCGCCTGGAATTCCTTTATATCCTTTGCGATCTCTCCGCTTAATGCCAGCAGGCAGATAAGGTTCGGAATCGCCATGAGTGCATTCGCTATATCTGAGAAGTTCCATACAAGATCCAGTGATATCGTCGCGCCTACGTATACAACGAGCGAGAACACTATCCTGTATATCATATTGTACTTGTGCGACTTGAACAGGTACTCGAACGCCTTCTCTCCGTGATACTCCCATCCAAGGATCGTGGAGAATGCGAAGAGCACAATTCCTATAGTTACGAGCCAGCCTCCCACCTTGCCAAGTGCAGAGCCAAATGACAGGATCGTGAGAGCCGCACCTTTTATAACAGTTGAGCAGGCAAATGTTCCATCCTCAGCAAATGTATAATGGTTTCCGGCTACATCAGTCCATGTACCGGTAAGACTTCCTATGGCAGCCTGACTCTCCTCCACCACAAGCTCACTTGCAAGCTTTGTATTCTCATCCTTGTTGAGTTCGTCGGATGGAAGAATCGAAAGCGTCAGGGTATTTGACGAATTGGATATATCTGTCAAAATGAGCTGGTCATCTGTGAATTCATATGTATAATCCGTCTTGGTAGTCTTGTTATCAGAATCAACAGCCTCCACAGTAACCGCCGTTCCGCTCACCTGATAGCTACCATTTGTACTGTTCTCAGTAATACCAAGCACACCCGATGATGCAATACAGAGACCTGTGATGGTGCAGACTACTATGGTATCCCAGAATGTACCTGTCATATTGATGTAACCCTGACGGACAGGATTGTCTGTTGTGGCAGCTGCCGCTGTGGGAACATTCTGCCGCTGCGGACACGATCGCACCGCATCCCATTCCGGCTTCATTTGAGAATACTCCTCTGGCAACACCGAATCTCATGGCATTCATCATAGCTGCTGTGATCGTACCACACAGACCGCCACCGACTGCCTTGACTGAGAATGCCATCTTGAATATCATGGCAACTCCTGCTGGAAGATTCTGGATATTGACGATTATTACAATAAGTCCGGCTACGACATAGAATATCGCCATCAAAGGAACAACAACTGATGACACCTTAGATATAGTCTTGATTCCTCCAACTATTATAAGAAGGGCAAAAACCGTAAGTATAATTCCTGTCACATATGTAGGCACGCTGAATGTGCTGCTAAGAGATTCGGATATGGAATTGGCCTGTGTCATATTTCCTATTCCAAATGAAGCGATGACTGCAAAGAGTGCGAACAGCCAGCCCAGCACTGCGCCGAACTTCTTATGCTTGAATGCCTTCTTCATAGTGTACATAGGACCGCCGCTCATCTCGCCCTTGGCATTCACCTCACGGTACTTGATAGCAAGCATACACTCTGAGAACTTGGATGTCAGTCCAAATGCTGCGGATATCCACATCCACACCAGTGCTCCCGGACCTCCCGATACCATGGCCGTTGCAACACCAACGATATTTCCCGTTCCTATGGTTGCAGCAAGCGCAGTGGTCAGTGCCGAAAATGGTGACACGTCTCCGGTTCCTCTGCTCTTTGTCCTTGCCTCCTTGCTAAGTGTACTCTTCAGCGCATAGCCGAGGTTCCTCCAAGGAAGAAATCCTGTTCTGATCGTCAGAAATATTCCAGTTCCAACCAGAAGCACCAGCATGACCGGTCCCCAGACAAATCCATCCACCGCCGACACGATCTCATTTAACTTTTCCATACAACCGCCTCCTCTTTCCAGGTTATCCATATTATCCGACCCGGCACTCCCCTCATTTTTTGACCCGAATCAGTTTATATACCCGTAAATTTACTTTATTTTTGCCGTAAAGTCCAGAGTATTGTGGTATTATGGTTATTTTCCTTTATTAATTAAGTTATGTGGGCGGTTGGCAAAATATTATGCGGTGTGGTGGTCATTTAAAATTCACCGTTATCGGGCATATCTCCGCCTTGGTTCCAACTCTCATATCGGGGCCAAATACACCGACTCCGGATGTCACTATGTTGTGCATGCCGTCAACGTTCAGGTAGCCGCAGGAATTTTCCCACATCATCGCCACAAGTATGTTGCCTGGAAACATTTGTCCGTCATGGGTGTGTCCACACAGATCCATATCCACACCTGCCGACGACAGCTCCTCCAGCTCCTTTGGTTCGTGATCGAGAACTATGATGGGCTTTGATTTGTCCATATTTTCCGTAATCTCGTCCGCGGATGCTCTGTCTGTGGCTCCATTTCCCGGTCTGTGGGCATCGCGGCGGCCATAGATATATATGGAATCGTTTATCAGCACTCCCTCGTCGCGAAGAAGTGTGATTCCCGCTTTCTCTATAAACTCGTCCATCTCAGGGCTGCTGGTCTTCTCCTTCTGTCCGCCAAATGTAAATCCGGCAAGCACCTGCTCCTGTATATCGTGGTTGCCATAGCATGCATACACTCCATACTTTGATTTGATCCCCCGGAGTATTTTCTCAAGCTCCTCCGGCTGGTCAACGGCTTCCCATTCGTTGTCAAATATATCACCCGCTATCAGCACCAGATCTGCGTCCTGCTTATTTATAGAATTCACTATTCTTTGAACCTGCCTGACGCCTATGTTGTATCCAAGATGAAGATCTGCAACCAGCACTATCTTCATGGAATCCATCTTCTGACCATTCTCATCCCGTGCTTCCTTATTGATGGTCACATCATAAGGCGTCACCCGCACAAGTCTCGCATTTACCACTCCCCAGAATGATATACACATGATAAGTGTTGCGCACACACAGCCTACTATCCTGCGAACCCGCGACACACATATCTTATCTTTGCTCACTCTGAATACATGAAGCAGTAGGAATCTTCCAAGCTCGGCTATCACTATGAAGAATATCATATAAAGCAGAACACCCAGCCAGTAATTTCCCACCAGCTTCATGCCACGTTTGAACCTTCCCTGTGGCAGGAAGAATGCGATCACCAGCGCCGACGCCAGAAATGCATATAGCACTATCGGGACTATCCAGCCCTTCTTGCCTTTGAGTTTCGGGAAATATGCCTGTACCCAGCCCTTTATTCTCCAGAACAAATATATATTTAACGCTATGTAAAAAGGTGCAATGAAAATTGCTATCATCTTTTTTCTCCTTTGTTTTTCTGACTGGCCAATATACATATTGACGGCAGTCCTTTGTACGATTTATTCATACAATAATATACTCCCAACACCACACATACACAAACTTAATAAATCGTAATTCCACCGTCATCCCCTAATATCCAAATATATTTAAAGAAAGTACAAAATTTTCCTAAATCACATAAAAATAGCCCGAAAGATACAAAATCTTTAAGATTTGTACCTTTCGGGCCGTATTCTCTTGATCAGGGATATTTTTTCCAAAATGCCTGTTTTAAACCCTAATATTATATCCCTTAGTCGTTCTTCTTCACTCCAAGAGTTACCTTCTCACCGTTGATGTTCCACTCTTTGGTGTATCCGTCAACCGAGCCGGTTATGATCTCTGTTGCCATAACGTCGCCGATGATGGCATCCGCATTTGCTGCGATGATGTCATTTGCCTTCTGGCTTCCGTCAGCGTATACAGTGATCTTGTCCATAACCTCGAATCCAGCCTCTTTTCTCATAGTCTGAACCTTGGATACTATCTCACGGACAAATCCTTCCTCAAGAAGCTCCTCTGACAGATTTGTGTCGATAACTACTGTCACACCGCCGTCTGCCTCAGATACGAAACCGTCCATCTGAGCCATGTCGATCAGAAGATCAGCCTCAGTGAGTACGATCTCCTCTCCGTCTGCCTCAAACTTCAGAGCGCCCTCTGCCTTGAGCTCTGCCATGGCTGCGTTGCCATCCAGTGCTGACAGATGCTCCTTGATCTTACCAAGGTGCTTACCGTACTTAGGTCCGACTGTACGAAGCTGTGGCTTGAAGCTGTATGTTGTGTAAGCGCTTACATCATCATCGAACTCAACGTTCTTCACGTTCAGCTCATCCTCGATGATAGCCTTCTCCTCACCGAAAAGCTTCTTGTCAGCCTTGACATACATCTTGCCGATCGGCTGTCTGTTCTTGATATTTGCTGTATTTCTTGCTGCACGTCCCAGAACAACGATCTTCAGGATCTCGTCCATAGCTACCTCGAGCTCTGGATCGATCATCTTCTCATCCACCTCAGGGAATGAGCACAGATGAACTGAGAGAGGTGCATCCTTGTCTATATTTCTAACCAGATTCTGGTAAATATCCTCTGCCATGAATGGGAGCATAGGAGCTACTGTCTGTGCTATAGTAACGAGCGCTGTGTAAAGTGTCATGTAAGCATTTACCTTGTCCTGCTCCATGCCCTTTGCCCAGTATCTCTCACGGCCACGACGGACATACCAGTTACTCATGTCATCCACGAACTCCTCGAGAACTCTTGTTGTCTCAGGGATCTTGTATGCGCCAAGGTTTGCGTCAACTGCCTTGACTGTTGAGTTCAGCTTGGACAGAAGCCACTTATCCATAAGTGACAACTTGTCGTACTCTAGCTCATGCTCAAGTGGATTGAAGTTGTCTATATTTGCATAGAGTACATAGAACGCATATGTGTTCCACAGTGTACCCATGAACTTTCTCTGACACTCAACAACCGCATCCTCATGGAATCTGTTAGGAAGCCATGGTGCTGAATTGCTGTAGAAGTACCATCTGATGGCATCTGCACCGTACTTGTTCAGAGCATCCATAGGATCTACCGCATTTCCCTTGGACTTACTCATCTTCTGTCCGTCCTTATCCTGGACATGTCCGAGAACGATTACGTTCTTAAACGGAGCCTTGTCGAACAGCAGTGTTGAGATCGCCATAAGTGAGTAGAACCATCCTCTTGTCTGGTCAACAGCCTCACTGATGAAGTCAGCAGGGAAGTGCTTCTCAAATATATCCTGATTCTCAAACGGATAGTGCCACTGTGCAAATGGCATTGATCCTGAATCGAACCAGCAGTCGATAACCTCTGTAACTCTGTGCATCTGCTTGCCACACTCAGGACACTTGATGGTTACAGCGTCGATGAACGGACGGTGAAGCTCGATGTTCTCAGGGCAGTTGTCACTCATTGAGCGGAGCTCTTCCTTTGATCCGATGGCATGTCTGCATCCACACTCACACTCCCAGATGTTCAGCGGAGTACCCCAGTAACGGTTTCTTGAAAGTCCCCAGTCCTGAACGTTCTTCAGCCAGTCGCCGAAACGTCCCTTACCGATGCTCTCCGGGATCCAGTTTACAGTGTCATTATTCTTAACCAGCTTGTCTCTTACCGCTGTCATCTTGATGAACCATGTATCTCTTGCGTAGTAGATAAGTGGTGTGTCACATCTCCAGCAGTGTGGATACTCATGCTCGAACTTAGGCGCATCGAAGAGAAGTCCTCTTGCGTCCAGATCCTTGAGTACCTCAGGGTCTGCATCCTTTACGAACATTCCGGCAAATGGAGTCTCCTCAGTGAGGTCACCCTTGCCATCTACAAACTGTACAAATGGAAGATCGTAGTTTCTTCCGACATTTGCATCGTCCTCACCAAATGCAGGTGCGATATGAACGATACCGGTACCATCTGTCATAGTTACATAAGTGTCACATGTGATGAAGTGGCCCTTCTTGTGCTGCTTCTCACATACAGGCTTTACGCACTCATAGAGTGGCTCATACTCCTTGTACTCAAGATCCTTACCGACATATGTCTCAAGAACCTCGTATGCAGGAACTGCTGCCTGATCGTCTGCTGCTTCCTTTGCAAGACCGCCGAGAACCTTGTCTGCAAGCGCCTGTGCAAGATAATATGTGTAGCCGTCTGCTGCCTTAACCTTCACGTATGTCTCATCTGGATTTACACAGAGTGCTACGTTTGAAGGAAGTGTCCAAGGTGTTGTTGTCCATGCGAGGAAATATGCGTCCTCTCCGATAACCTTGAATCTTACTACTGCTGAACGCTCCTTGACTGTCTTATATCCCTGTGCAACCTCATGGCTTGAAAGAGGTGTACCACATCTTGGGCAGTAAGGCACGATCTTGAAGCCCTTGTACAGAAGTCCCTGATCCCAGATCTTCTTCAGCGCCCACCACTCTGACTCGATGAAGTCATCATGATATGTTACATATGGGTTGTCCATATCAGCCCAGAAACCTACCTTGCCTGAGAACTCTTCCCACATGCCTTTATATTTCCATACGGACTCCTTACATTTCTGGATAAATGGCTCCAGTCCGTACTCCTCTATCTGCTCCTTGCCGTCGATTCCCAAGAGCTTTTCAACCTCGAGCTCAACAGGCAGACCGTGTGTATCCCATCCGGCCTTTCTGACTACGTTATGTCCCTTCATTGTCTGATATCTAGGGATCATATCCTTGATTACACGTGTGAGAACGTGTCCGATATGTGGCTTACCATTTGCTGTTGGAGGGCCATCGTAGAATGTGTATGTTGGCAGATCCTTTGTCTCTTCAACACTCTTCTCAAATACCTGATTTTCTTTCCAGAAGTCCAATACCTTCTGCTCTCTGTTCACGAATTCCAGTTTAGTCGAAACCTTGTCGTACATGTCGTCTTTCCTTTCTGTGATAAATATAAAAAAGCCCTTCGTCGTAATCAGGACGAAGGGCTTTGAGTTCGTTATACCACCTATTACTTACATACTAACATATGCGCTCCCCTTAACGCAGGAAATACGTCAGAGCCTACTTGATATGCCACAAATGCCTCACCGATTATCACCGCTTTGACACCGCAGCTCTTTTGGTCTGCAACTCCAGAGTGATATTCCGAAAGTCTCTACTGTCACCGGGCTCGCACCGCCCCCGGCTCGCTGCTGATCTCGCAGACTCCGTACTGTCTCTGTCATCGTTTTTATCATCTATCCATTCCTTAGTATAGCAAGTATTTGTGGTTTGTCAATCGCTATATTTGCTGTAGACTCAACTTTATGTTGACCTGTTTTTAACCACTATTTCTTTACGACCGCACTTTTGGCTGTGCTCCATGCTCATTGGCTTTGGCTTTTTCTCAACACATACATCAAATGAACCTGTTGCATCCGAAGAATAAAAATATGTACTTATTATAAGCCATCACAGTGCTTTCTTAACTTTAAAATCACTTCAACGGCCTTTCTTATCTTAATATACATAAAGATCGTAGTCCACGAGATACCACTTGCTGCCTGACTTCACTACAGTGTATGTTATCTTGCCATCTGCGTCATCTTCTGAACCCTTTATCTCGACATCCATATCGATTTCAAGACAATCATCCACTTTCATATCAACATTAAGCCTATCAAGTGTCTTATTTACATCTTCTATCTCGTCTTTTTCATACTTCTCCTCTGATCTATCCTCTATCTTGATGCTCTTTACTGTTCCAACTTCTTCCTTCATATCCTGAACGTCCTCGTTGAACTGATCCTCGACAAAGTTATCGCCCCATGTCTCGTTATAAAGCTCATAGTAGTCATCTTTCATCAGCTCAATCATGGCATCTGCATCGCCATTTTCGTATGCCTTCGCAAGCTCATCACCGATCTTTGTCGCACTTCTCTGTCCCTTACCACCAGAAAGTGCTAACACCAGCACAATAATCACGATGATTACTACTGCGACTATTCCACCAATTATCGCAACAAGCTTTTTGTTGAGTTTCATGCCCGGCTTCATGTCTGCGCCCTGAGGGACACCAGCCTGTGGTCCTGGCTGTCCATACTGGTTCTGCTGACCTGGCTGCTGGAACTGATTAAAGCCTCCGTACTGGTTGTTCTGCTGGCCTGGCTGCTGGAACTGGTTGAAACCTCCGTACTGGTTGTTCTGCTGCTCTGGCTGGCCCGGTTGCTGGAACTGGTTAAATCCACCATACTGATTCTGCTGCTCTGGCTGCTGGAACTGTCCAAATCCGCTATACATATTCTGCTGCTCTGGCTGACCCGGCTGCTGAAACTGTCCAAATCCCCCATACATATTCTGCTGTTCAGGCTGTCCTGACGGATGAGGCTGTCCGTCACTTGCATCTCCACTCTGTCCAGCCCCTTGCGCATTTGCAAATGCACTTACGCCGGGAGTTGTGAGAACTGTGGTTCCCTCGTCTTCGTATTCATCGTCCGTATTTCCAAATCCATTCGTGTTATTCTCGTCCATGCTGCTCTCCTTCTGTGTTAAATCTGATCAAAATTTATCTGTCTCACGGCAAATTTACCTTGTTGTTCATATACATAGTATAATGGTAGCATTTTATACGTTATATGTCCAACTAAAATGTTTATTCCGTTGAAGGAATTTTGCCAAAACACTGTATATCATTTCTCATTGTCTCCACCCTTCTTTCTATAGCCCGTAGGGGTACATCCCACAATATTTTTGAATTGTTTTATGAAGTAACTCACACTGCTGAAGCCACATTCAAGTGCAATATCCGTTACCTGTCTATGGGTGGTCCGGAGTAATTCGGCCGCCAGTGTTATGCGGCGCCGTTGGACATATTCCATCGGTCTGTAATGCACATACTGGCTGAATATCCTCTGGCACTCCCTGACGCAGATATTTGCACTTCCTGCTATACCGCTGACGGTTATCTCATCTTTTAGATTTCTGTCTATCCAGCCAAGCATATCCTTTATCCTGACCTCCGCAAGATGCGGCATGTCTGAGTCTCCAGGTGCATTCATATTCTGTGCTATACATAATATCATTCTGGTTAGGCTATCCCTGATGTCAAATTCATATGCATAACCCTCGCCCGCGCAGGCATCAAAACATCTGTCAAATTCCTCAAAGAATGGCTCCATGCCCTCATCTCTCTTCATATGCACAAACGAATGCCCTTTCTCCACAAACGGCTTCATATATTTGGTGTCAAATATACTTCCTGGCGCCCCGGCAACTATGGAACTTTCGAATACAAACGAATGATAACGGCACTCTCCCAGCGACAGTGCCCGGAAAGTGTGAAGTACACCACCGTTTATAAAACATCCCTCACCTGCATTCACAATGCATGAAATATCTCCAGTGACAACCTCCACCTGTCCGCTGAGCAAAACAAACACCTCCAGCTCGTCATGCCAGTGTGGCGGTATGCATCCAGATATAAACTGATGCATATCTGCGTCATACGCAGCAAAGTCAAATTGATGTATATCGTCCGCCCTGCTCTCCCTTCCATGTGTGTCGACCATCACCGTGGTCCTGTGTAGTATCATGCCTGGCTCCTCTCTATGTTTTCTCTATGTTCACCCGCAGACGAGCCAAACCGCCTGCTTATAACTGTTAAGAACCAATATATGTCGCTTTTGTTATATTATGGGCCGTATTTGTTACAGAATCAAGTCGTTTATTTCGCTATTATGTATACAGATTAAATCATAAGAATCAATAGATGGCGAACAAGGCAGAGCATTCCGGCTGTCTCCGCATCTCTGTCGCATTGTTTACAATACAAAATTTTAAAGGAGGGAAATTTTTATGAACGCTGCCTTAGATATTGATAAACCAGAAAAAACAAAACGGAGCAAACGCACAACCGACATGACAACAGGAAGCCCGGCAAAGCTTTTGTTTTATTTTGCCATGCCTCTTTTTATCGGAAATATACTTCAGCAGTTTTACAATCTGGCTGACACCTCCCTGGCAGGACACCTTCTCGGAGATACCGCCCTTGCACAGATAGGTGCCACCGCCGCACTGTACAGCCTCATCACAAATGTAGCTTTCGGACTTAATAATGGCTTTGCTCTGTTCGTCAGCAGAAACTTCGGTGCGGACAATAAAATTGAGATGAAACGCTCCGTGTGCTGGGCTGTCCTGTTGTCGGCCATATCTACAATACTACTCACCACATCATTTCTAGTCTTTAGACGGTCTCTGTTGACACTTCTTCAGGTGCCTGCCGATACTATGGATGGTGCACTGAGTTATCTTACTGTCATCCTCGCTGGAATACCTCTCACCATGGCTTATAATCTTGAATCAAGTCTTCTGAGATCCATCGGCAACAGTGTGACACCTCTTATCTTTCTCGTGTTCAGCAGCGTGCTCAACGTAATTCTGGACTACCTGTTCATGGGACCTTTCTCCATGGGCGTCCGCGGTGCTGCCATTGCCACCGTCACCTCCCAGGGAATAAGTGCCATACTCGGATTATTCTGTATCCTTCGAGGATATCCTGAGCTCAGATTTGGAAAACAGGATATGAAAGTTTCTATCCACTTTGTATTTGAAATGTTTTGGACAGGTCTCAGCATGGCTCTTATGAGTGCCATATATAATATAGGAAGTGTTATTCTTCAGGGAAGTATAAACGCACTCGGAAATGTCTACATCGCAGCCCAGGTGGGCGGCAGAAGGCTTGCCGAGTTCTTCTACACACCGGGAATTGCCCTTGGAACAAGTGCTGCCACATTTGCCAGCCAGAACTATGGTGCTCACAAAAATTCCAGAATCAAGAAAGGAATATTTGCCGCCATTACCATGTATGGAGTGTGGTGGGTGCTTGCTATGATCTGCACCTTCACCATTGCAAGATCTATTCTAGTGCTGATAACCGGAAGCTCAGACAATACAGTTATATCCAATGGTCTCATGTATCTCAAGATCAGCATACCGATGATACCGCCTATGGCGGTTCTCGTAATAGTACGAAATGCCCTTCAGGGAATGTGCCACTCAGTGGCGCCGCTGCTATGCAGCGCACTGGAGATGATCGGCAAGATAATATTTGCAGTATTTCTCGTCCCTGTCTACGGCTACGTTGCCGTGTGCGTATGTGAACCGGTGACTTGGGTAGTATGTTTCCTATTCATCATGGTAGCCGCACTGATATTCAGAGCAGACTTCCGGGATCCTGACAAACTATGAAAACCCTGATTGCGCAAGCTCTTGTAACACAGTGTTTTTCTATATTTTTTGTATCTTTGAGTCCTATTATAACGTTAAAAAAGACGCCAGCCACCACCGTCAGCCGTTTCAGACATGACGATGGCGACCGGCGCCAATTCGAACAATAAAATTTGAACGATAAACTACCAATAACATTACTCAACTAATGTATTGTAGATAGTTATTTAAAAGTTAAAAACATCAAAGCTTGTACCTATATCTATTTGCTACTTCCTAACAAGATGGATCTGGTAAGCATTGTACTCGCCGAACTTGAGTGGTACAGGAAGTCCTATCTGGTCAAGTCCCTGTCCGCTGTACTCTGCGCCGGTCTCCTCGTCAACATATGTGGCATCCACATCAAGTCCCTTTACTCTGACAAAAGGTACAGGGGCATTACAGAAGCTCTCCACCGTCACGATATTGACAAGGGTCTCTGACTTGTCCCTTGCTACAAATGACCATGCAGCTACGCCTTTTCTCTTGTCTGCATCCGTCAGTCTATAGTAGAGTCCGTTATGAAGGAGATCCCAATACTTCTTGTAGTTTTCTACCTGAGCCTTGACCTCTTCCTTCTCCTCATCACTGACCTTGTTCAGATCAAGCTCGTAGCCAAAGCTTCCCGCCATGGCAACGACAGCTCTTGTATTGAACGGAGTCGTCCTGCCTGTCTGGTGATTCGGAACCGCTGATACATGTGAGCCAACCACTGATATAGGATAGCCAAATGAAGTTCCATACTGTATATCAAGCCTGCAAATGGCATCCGTATCATCACTGCACCAGATCTGTGGTGTGTAATACATCATTCCGGCATCAAATCTTCCACCGCCACCGCTGCAGCCCTCGATGAACATCTTTGGATATCTTGCCTGAAGTCTCTCCATGAAATCATATACACCAAGTACATACTTGTAAAGGATCGTTCCATTGTTCTGGATTCCCTCAGTCATGGAGTATACATTTAGGATGCTTCTGTTCATATCCATCTTTATATAATCAACATCTATCTTGTCGAGCACCGCTGTCAGCTGATTAAATATGCAGTTTACGACCTCTTTTCTTGAGAAGTCCAGATTCAGCTGGCTTCTTCCCATGACCGGCTTTCTTTCAGGTATCACAAATGCATAGTCAGGATGCTCCTTGAAAAGCTCGCTCTTCTCAGATACCATCTCCGGTTCGATCCAGATACCAAACTTCATGCCGAGAGCCTTCACTCTTTTCACAACATCAGCCATAGGACCGCCCATCTTATCCTCATTTACAAACCAGTCACCAAGTCCTGATTTGTCGTCATCTCTCACGCCAAACCAGCCGTCATCCAGAACCAGCATCTCAACGCCAAGCTCTGAAGCCTGCTTTGCTATATTTACGATGTCATCACCATTGAAATCAAAGTATACTGCCTCCCAGCTGTTGATGAGTATAGGTCTCCTCTTTGTCTTGTACTCGCCACGGCAGATATTGTATCTCACAACGTCATGCATCTTATGTGACATGTCAGCAAATCCATCAGGCGAATAAACCATAACTACCTCAGGTGCCACAAACTCACTCTCAGGATAGAGCACATACTCAAACATCTCATCCTGAACACCCATGTTAAGTCTCACCTGATCTGTCTGATCCTTCTCAACCTCACAGTTGAAGCTTCCACTGTATAGAAGTGAGATTCCATAGCAGTCACCTGCATCCTCATTCGCATCCTTGCCTGCTATAACCACAAATGGACTGTGCTGATGGCTTGATGTACCCCTTGTGCTTCCGATCTTCTTCACACCATGATTTATAGCTTCTCTCTCATACATGCGCTCCATAGCATGTCTTCCATGGAAGTGGATGAGATCATAATCACCTGTCACAAAATCCAGGCTCACACTTGATGCCTTTGCCACAAATATATCCGCATCGCTTATATTTCTGACTATAGCTGATCTTGTGATCAGATCCTTATCCTCTATAATTCCATACAGGAGTTCAACCTCCACTCCCACCTGAGGATCCTGAAGAACGATCTTGAGTGTCTCGCCCTTCTCGCCATCATTTGTGTATGCTGCAGGAAGACCCTTGAGACTGTACTTTTTGTCCATAACCTCGTATGAAACATATCTGAGATCACAACCGTGGATTCCTTCTATATCCTTTACGTTGAATGCAGGTGTTCTGAAATCTCCGTTGCCGTAGCAGCTGTATTCCTGTGGAATATTGTCCAGAGAGAACTCTCTGCTCTCCTGTGCCTCGTAAGGATTGCCTGAAAATCCTCTATCGTAATGAGTTATGACATATGACATATCCCCGTCCATTTTCTTGCCGTAATACAGATGAGCCAGATATCCATAATCAATCACCTTCATCTGATATGTAGTATTTTTGGTATTCAGTGTGAAAAGCTTTTTCTCTTCATTTATCAATATTGCCATGCCCAAGTCCTCCTTTTCGTGATCTCCAGTTTCTCTACAGCCAATTTCCATTTGACTGGTCTTTCTTCATAATTTATCTACAACCGGCTCCGCCGGAATGTATTCCTAGTTAAGTTTTAATTCGATTCCCTGCAATTTTTACATTTTGGGATTCCACACAAGCTTCTTAAAAGCTATTTTCCAAGTTCCACCATATAGTCCACAAGTTTCTCCACATATCCATAATCTGCCGCATATGCTGACAATCCGATATATGCCTTGCCATCTGTGTACTCAGTAAGTCCTGCCGCCTTGTATCCTTCAGATACATCTATTCCGACAGGTATCTTCTTTCCGTCTTCATCCTCGTAATAAATTATCCTATCCTTATACTTATCATATATATCGCCGACCTTATCATCCGACAGGTCTGCAAGTCTGCCGCTCTTCGCCAGACCTATGAGATTGTCATACTGGCACAAGACTGCCTGAGCAGTGTCCGCCTCAAGGTATGCCAGCACCTTCATATAGTAACTGTTCTTATAATCTGAGTTATTTGCCAGATTAAAAAATGCATTGTTGTCAAATGTAACCCTTCCCGGGAGATTTTCTTCCCCTACATACGACACAAACCCCTGTGTCAGCTTGCTGTCCCCTGAAACATCATCGTAGTTGTTCACAAGGACGACATCCAGTATCGGCTTGTCCTCCCTCGTTGCAAACACAACAGAAAAATACACTACAAGTCCCACGAGAACGACAGCACCGATTATCCAAAGCTTGTAATAATCCCAGATATATCCTATTTTTTTGCGTGTGGAGTCCATCTCTTTGATCTTCTGTTTTTCTTCTTCCGTGATTATCGGCTTTTTCATAGACGTCCTCCTTTTGTTTCTGTGTTGAGTGGACGCATGAGAGGCGCTTCGCGCAGCGTCCACGGCATCGTAAATACTTCGTATTTACGATATATTTCACAAGGGTGGCGTCAGTAAGTGACGTCACCCTGTGGTCATATATAATATCTTTTTTAACTTTCTTTAGAGCTTTCCACCTGATGTTGCGATACCTTCTACGAACTGCTTCTGGAATATCAGGTATATAACGATCATTGGTATACATGATATAAGAGATGCAGCCATCAGCTGTGGATAGTTGGACTGATACTGTCCCTGCATTGTTGCAAGAGCTGCTGAGAGCGGCATCTTGTTTGCACTGCTGTTTACAACCAGTGGCCACATCAGATCCTTGAATGCGAACACTGCTGTGAATATACCGAGGGCAACCATCGATGATCTTGCAAGCGGAGCCATAACAAACACGAATGTCTTTGGAATGTTACATCCGTCAAGTCTCGCTGCCTCCTCGAGATCTCCAGGAAGTCCCATGTAAGCCTGCTTGAGCAGGAAAGTACCGAACGCTGTTACAATTCCCGGGAATACCAGAGCAAACATTGTATTTGTCATGCCCATCTTACTGATCATCAGGAACTGTGGGATGATGAATATCTGTGAAGGAATCATCATCTGGAAAAGTATCAGGGAGAACATAAAGTCTCTGCCCTTGAACTTAAGTCTTGCAAATGCATATCCTGCGAGTGTTGCTGTGAGACATGCACACACAACTCTGAAGAATATGAGCAGTAATGTGTTCTTGTAGAGAACAAGGAAGTTCATGTTATTCCAAACAGTAGTGAACGCGTCTGTACGCCACTGTGATGGGAATATTACGAATGGACTTACCGAAGTTGCCTCTGTTACTGTCTTAAATGCTGTGAGTGTCATCCATACAAATGGCACTATCATAATGATTGAGAATATGATCAGAATGAGGTGAATCAATAATCTCTGCATTCTTCTCTTAAACTGTACGCCTCTTGTCATATCGATTCCCCCTTCCTAGTTATAATGAACCCACTTCTTCTGACCGATCATCTGGAATACTGTAAGTACCATGATGACTGCGAGAAGAAGAACTACTATTGCTGATCCATAACCCTTGTTACCATTCTGGAACGAATACTGGTAGAACAGATATACGATGGACTCTGTCTTCTTGAGGGCCGGATTGGAAATATCCATTACCATGTATACAAGGTCGAATACCTGAAGTGCTCCGATTACTCTTGTTACGAGTACGAAGAATACTGTAGGAGAGAGAAGTGGAAGAGTAATCTTGAAGAAAGCTCTTACTCCTGATGCTCCGTCAATATCCGCTGCCTCGTAGTAATCCTTAGGTATCTCCTGAAGTCCTGCAAGGAACAGAACCATGTTGTAACCAATGATTGACCATACACCGATGATCGCAACTGAGATCCATGCGATCTTTGGATTGGATATCCACTCGATCTTTGTACCGAGGATGTGGTTTAACAGACCGAACTGTGAATTGTATAACCATCTCCATACCATGGCTACAGCTGCAGGTGCAACTACCATTGGCAGGAAGAATATTGCTCTGTATATTGTTCTTCCGTGCATCTTACGATTCAGGAATACCGCAAGTATAAGTGCGATGGCGATTGAGAATGGAACCTCAATGATCGCATACTTGAATGTATTGAGAAGTGACTGCCATACCTCAGGGTCAGCAAACATCTTCTTGTAATTTGCAAATCCTGCAAATGATGAATCTCCGAATGAACCGACCTTGCAGAATGACTGATATATTGTCTGTACTATAGGCCATAAGTTGAGGACTATGATTCCTATCATTGTTGGGAGAATGAATGCCCAGCCCCATTTGCGCTGGTTTCTTTCCCATGTTGTTGACTTCTTTTTCTTGAACTCTTTATCTTCTGCTGCTGCCGGCTTAACTGTCTGTGTCTCTGTAGCCTGGATTATCTCAGCCGCTTTTTCTTCAACTTTCTTGTTGTTATCTGACATAAAATCCCTCCTCTTATTCATTTATATTGTAATTAACACCCCGCCTGTTTCTGGTAAGCAATGGGTAGGACCTCCATCCTACCCACTGTTATGTTATCTTATAAATGCTCTGTAGGATTACTTGTCTTCCTCATCGATGTACTGGTTCATCTGAACTGCGAAGTCCTTACATGACTGCTCCATCTTTGATGGATCTGCCCATGCATCTGCGAAGAATGTCTGTGCTGCCTGTGACCATACTGTTGAATTGTATGTGTAAGGTCTGAGTATAAGCTCATTTGTTACGCCTGGAACTGTTGACTCCTTTGTGATATCAAGGTAAGCGTTGAGGTTGAACTTGTCTGTGCAGTTAACCCACTTGTCTGATGTGTTGTTGTAAGCTGACATTGTTACACCGAGCTCAGCCTGCTTCTCCTGCATCTCCTTTGAACCGAACCACTCGATAAGCTTCCAGCAGTCATCTGGCCTCTTTGTGCCTGCTGGTGCAGCCCATCCAAGTCCGTTACAGATAGAAGTTCTCATGCCTGTTGTCTTGTCGTATGGAAGAATTGCTACATCACAGTTCTCAACGAGATACTCGTTGTCAAGGAATCCTGCTGTCATCCATGAACCCTGTGTGATCATTGCTACTGTGCCTGACTGGAACATAACGTCTGTACCTGTCTCTGACATTGTTGTTGCTGGTGGACAGCAATCCTTGAGGAGCTTTCCTACATAATCCATAGCCTTGATAGTGTTGGCATCATCATATCCTGACTTTGTGTGATCGTCATTTACGATGTAACCGCCCATTGAGTAAACCATGTTGTAGTAAGTATCCTGATCGTTTGATGTGTTCATACAGAAACCGTACTGTGAACCGTCATCCTTTGTGAGTTTCTTAGCTGCATCATAGAGATCATCCCATGTCCAGTTCTCATTTGGATACTCAAGTCCTGCATCATCGAACATCTTCTTGTTGTACCAGAGAGCGATTGTATCGTAATCCTTTGGTATTGCATAATAAGAACCATCATATGTGTAGAGCTCTGTGATCTCTGACATGTAGTTGCTCATATCAACCTTATCGCTCTTCTCAATGTAGTCATCGAGCTTTAAGAGCTTGTTGTTCTTCATGTACATCTGTGAGTTGTTGGAGTGCATCCAGAATACATCCGGCATATCTCCACCTGATGCTCCAGCCTCAAGAAGTGTCCAGTATGAATCCCACTCCTTAACCTGTACATCAACCTTGATTCCTGTCTCTTCTGTGAAAAGATCACATATCTGCTGCAGACCCTTCTGCTGGTTGTTATCCCAGATAACTACCTCAAGTGCATCCTTACTGCTACCCTTGCTTCCATCACCGCCGCCACATGCGCACAGTGAAAATGCTGTTGCTGCTGCAAGCCCTACTGCTACAGCTTTCTTCATTGTTCTTCTCATAAAACCTTCCTCCTTTTTACATCACCGGCAGGATTTACGACACCCACATTCTCTTTCATACCCTGAATTCTGCGTCCTGTTCTGCCGGTTCGTCTTACGGCGTTCTGTGTGCTTCCTATGATTGAATTATAAAATTTTGGTGAAGATTTTTACATGGAAAAATGTCAAAATGTCATGGGTTTTTGTCACAAATGTATATTTTTAAGTAGTTAAGTTCGCTGTTTTTGTGCTATTTTATGGTAAAATGTAGAACACATATGGAAAATTGTAAAACATGCTATATTATGGCATGTATTTTTGTGCTATAGTTAACTTACATTATTCGGGCAGCTGATCATACGTATCAGCAAAAGTTATGTCTACTATCTACATTAATTAATATCAGGAGGAAACTTATGAACATTTTCAATAGCGATGGCTGGTTTGCCAGAATCTTTGGCACAATTGGCGACATTATAGTAGTGAACATTCTATTCATAATATGCAGCATTCCAATATTCACCATAGGTGCGTCAATGAGTGCCATGTACTACACATTACTTAAAAAACAGCGGACAGGTGAGACCGGAGGAATTATAAAACTATTCTTCAAGGGTTTTAAAGACAATTTCAAAAAATCCACCATAGCATGGCTCTTATTCATGCTGATAGCCTTTGTATTCTCACTGGACTTCAATCTCTTTGGCAAAGGTGGTCCTCAGGAAAACAAGCTCATGTATTACACCAGTGTGATCTTCTTCATATTGATATGCTTTATCGCCATCTATCTGTTCCCAGTGATAAGCGCATTTGAGAATACATTAAAGAACCTCATACTCCAGTCCATATATATGGCGGCAAAGAATTTTATATTCACCATTATTATAATGATACTTTACACACTGCCTGCATATTTCCTGCTTGCCAGCCCACAGGTGTTCATGGTAGGCATCTTCATACTTATAGTGTGCGGATTTGGGCTGATAGCTTATCTGTCATCATTCATGTTCATAAAGGCATTTTCACCATACCTCGAAGATGTCACCAAGCAGTACACAGATGACGATCCAGACTCATGGATGAGATCAAATGAAGTATCAGATGATCCCTCAGGTGAATCAGACAGCAAAATCCTGCCAGATAAGTCATCTTCCGATCTGGTATCTTCCGGCCAGAAGGATTCCAGAAAGGTCACTAAAAAGCTGGAAGTCAGCAATTCCAATAAATAAGGACATAAAAACAGGATATACATCCCATATCATCACATATACGACATATGGAATGTATATCCTGTTTTTTAGTATCATATCAATAGCGCTCTCTGGTAGCTATACTCTCATCTAAAGCTTAGATGCCTCATGGTCACCCTTGGCTTTGCCTGTCTCAAGCTCCACCTCTAGATTTCGAAATGATTTCGGGCTCATCCCGAACTTCTGCTTAAATGCCTTTGAGAATGAAAGCGAATCCTCATAACCACACTGGTATGCGATTATATTGATCTGTTCCTTTGAAGATCTAAGCAAACTTGCAGCTTTCTCCAATCGGAAATTAATCAGATATTCCTGTGGTGAGACACCCATCTCCTTCTTGAAGCTTCCTGTCAGATGACTTCTGCTTATCCCTATGAAATCAGCAATATCATCTATCTTGATCTTGTTCATATACTTCTCAGTGATGAAATCAACTGCCGCCTTGACGTATATCTTACTTGGATACTCTACATTGTCATTCTCCTGCTGACCAGATGTATTGTCCTCCATAATAGTAGCAAACAACATCATAAGCGCACTCTGTCTCTTGACCTCGTTTATACGTGTGATCTGCGAATACTCAAGCATATTGTTTATACATGTTGCACATGTGTCCATCTGCTCGATCTTAATGATCGGAGAATCCTTCTTATAACCCATGGACTCTATGAAATCCTCTGCTCTGTATCCGTGGAATCCTACCCACATATAACTCCAAGGATCATCATCATCTGCCTTGTATATGGTTTCTTCTCCCGGTCTGATGATGAAAGCCTGTCCCGCCTCCAGCTCATAACTCTTACCACCTATAGTGAATACTCCCTTGCCTTTTTTTACGATATGGATGACGTATGACTCCCTCACATATGGTCCGAACTTCCACCCCTTGATGCAATCCTCTCTGCCACAATAGTCCAGACTGATTGCGGTACCCCACATATAGGAGTTAGACAATTGGAGATCTTCCAGGCAAGCAAAACCAACACTGTCTGTTAAACCAACTTTTCTTACCATAACCCGTCCTTTCTTTACTACTTCTTTGCCACCCTGACTAAATACTTTTTTATTGTAGCACAATGTTTAATTAATGACAAAACTTTTTACCATATACATAAAAAATGCACAATATAAAAGTGCGGGATTTTTATTAGTATCCCGCACTTTTATAATCTGTCCGCCCTGCTGAACAAGTGTCAGTAGGACTTCTTATTCTATGTATTTATGATAACCAGTCAAGGTATCCAAATACTTCTGCAGCATGCTTGAAGTAATACATTACCTGCTCTGCACATGCACCACTGTCAAATATCTTTTGTGCGATGTTGTCAAATACAGTGATAAGGAAGATCGATATAACAACAGCTGCTATGATTGCATATAATCTGTTGTTGTCATCAAGATCCAGACTCTCATATGCAGCATGGGCTGCAACAAGAATTCCACCGATACTTATCGCTGCAAAGAGAATATATGCAAATCCGCCTATGATTCCGCTGAGAAAACCGACCTTGTGAAGGATTCCTGAGATGATCTCAAATACGATTCCGACTACAACAGCAATCGTCTCATATACAGCAATCGTTCCTGACACATTTATCGCCTTGCCAAATGTCATTCCGCCCTTGAATATGATTCCGCCCGATATGAAAAGTCCTGCTGTTATGATGATGTTTGCAATTATCATAAATACCAGCATATAGAATCCCCTGCCGAGGGCTGGTCCAAAATCCATACCCATGATGAGAAGTCCTATAAGTGAAAATACAAAAGTAACAACTGCATTTACACCTATGAGTATTCCGCCTGAAACCATATTCTCACTCTCGACCATCTCGCCCGCCGTATCAGCAGGTGTCTTGAAAAGTCCAAGTACATTTTTAAGAATGCCGTTTATCATGTCATTTGCTGCTGACGATTTCTTAGCCTGCTGCTGGCCATACTGCTGATTCATCTGTGGCTGGCCATAACCCTGCTGACCATACATCTGCTGATTCATCTGTGGCTGGCCATATGCACCTGTCTGTGCCTGGCTGTATGCACCTGTCTGCTGATTTGCCTGAGCCTGATCTGACGATGGGCTTTCTCCCTGTGGCTGACCAAACTGCTGATCCTGATTTTCGTTCATTTGTTGATTTACCTCCAATTCCTTTTCCCTGTGATCTTTCATATATCAACTAGTATGATAACAAATCTCTTTAGTTTTGTCATCATATCTAATTCTTGTAATTTCCATCAAAATGATTTATTGCATTCTGGCTGTCATATATGGCATGATATGATAATGTTGTATAATCTATATATGAAGATTCCTTCATCTCGTCCTGTCCAATATTATTTGACCTCACAAGAGCAGACAGAACAATTCCTATCGTAAGAAATATTCCACATGCAACACCCACAGCAACAAACACAAATGTTAACGAACCCATGTTTTATCCTGCCTTTCCTTCACATATTCAATAGTTCCTGAACTTCTGAATCTGTGAATATCAATTCTCGACCTGTGAAGCTTATTGATAGCTCTCCAGAAATATAAGATACAGTTGACCACCAGAAACAAATACGCGCCAACAACATACATCAGAATTTCAGAACCAAACATCCAGATATCCATTATGAAATTCCCCATAAGTACTGAAAGCCATGTACAAAATATAACCATTATTGTCATGAGTATACCTATGGACGCTCCAACCTTAAATCTGTTTGATGGGACATTGCCCACAACTTTTCCAGTCTGACCATTTACTGCAACTGTATAAAGTATCCCCTGATACTGAAATGTCATGAACCATACCGGAAACAACGCATATTCTATGTCTGACAATTCTATCTCTGTCTTTTCATCAGTGACATGATAATCTTTAAACCGTTTATCTCCAGGATCTCCAAGCATCTCATCACGAAGGGCTTTATCACTCTTCTCCTTTGCCACTGCCGCGATCACTTTTGCAGGGACATCATATCTGTCCGTATAAAACCCCGAAAGATATTCCGGCGAAAATGCCAGTACTCTGTCAATATCATACGGCTCAAGCCTTGATGATATGTTGTCATTCAATCTGCGTGATGCATCACCTGGTACCCTTGACACTATACATTCCGCATCCTTCATACAATTATGTATTATTCTCTCTGTATCGTTTTTCCGAGAATTCTGGGTTACCGAATCTAACCATTTACTATCGCCGCCAGTGCGCACTTCCCTTTTATTTTCAGTGAATATATATTTGATTTTCTTTTTTACATGATATGATACGAGCCAGTGAGGTACATATATTCCTCGTATCTTGTCTATCTGAAAATGCTTTATCTCGTCCGGAACGAACCATCCTTTACAAAACCTGTCACGAATCAGTTGTTCTGCTCTCTTCTGTGATATTGAAAATGGAATTATAAGATCCGGCTCCAGCTCCTTATCCAGTCTGTCCACCAATATCATCGGCTGTCCACAGTAGGCACAGAAGCTTGACGTCTCCGTGGCTTTCACCATGAGTTTCGCTCCACATGACGTACATTCATACAGATTCATCTCCATATACTTTGGAGAATCCTCATCATTTCCAAGGTTTATCTCATCCATGGTGTATATGTCATCCGGACTGTCCGTGATATATCTCTTTATCCTGGCAATCTTTCTCATGGATTTGTAGCTCCGCTTGTCTACCAGCTCGCCATCTTCATTTTCGATCATAGCGGAGTTTTTTGTCCCCCATGAAGCCGCCCCAAACTGATTGCCACATTGCTTGCATTCCAGCTGTCCCGTCTCCGGGTTGAGAACAGTCGAGCCTCCACACGTTGGACATTTTAATGTAAAACTGCCCATCTTACTTTCCCCCGTTCACTTTTTTTCCCTTATAAACATTAAGTTACCATGTTTCCTGTTAAATATAAAGTACTGATAATTCTACCATACCCCGGTAAAACGTATGTAAATCCAGCCTAAATATTTATCAATTTATTTTGTCCACTCCGTCTTTATTCGTGTCAGATATTATATAATGAGGTCTGTTCTTGACCTCAACATACGTTTTTGCAATATATTTGCCCATCATTCCTATGCACAGGAACTGCAATCCCGATACGAATAAAATAATGCAGACGAGAGAAGGCCATCCCGCAACAGGATCTCCCCATACAAGCTTTCTTATAAAGAAGAAAAGCAGCATGGCAAATGAAAGAACTGTGCAAAATGTTCCAAAACCTGACGCGATCATCATAGGTGCCTCGGAGAAATTGATTATACCGTCTATGGCATACCTGAACAACTTCCAGAAGCTCCACTTTGTCTCCCCAGCAACCCTCTCAACATTCTCATACTCAAGCCACTTTGTCTTATATCCGATCCAGCCAAATATTCCCTTTGAAAACCTGTTGTACTCGCACATCGACACTATAGCATCCTTCATCTCCGACTTCATGAGTCTGAAGTCCCTGGCTCCATCCACCACATCAGCATCCGATATCCTGTTTATAAGCTTGTAAAATCTTCTGGCAAACCATGATCTGATCTTTGGCTCACCCTTTCTCGTCACCCTTCTGGTGGCTACACTGTCATATTCGCCCTGTTCCAGAATCTCAAGCATTTTCGGAAGAAGTGATGGCGGATCCTGCATGTCCGCATCCATAACCGCCACATAATCACCTGATGCATTGCAAAATCCTGCATACATTGCTGATTCTTTTCCAAAGTTTCTGGAAAACGATATGTATTTGAAATACTCATATTCTGATGACACATCCTTCATGACCTTCAAAGTACCATCTGAAGAACCATCATTTACCATGAGGACCTCAAACTCATACGATCCGAGTCCCTGTACCACCTTATCAAGTTCCGCAGCAAATATCGGCAGTGCCTCCTCTTCGTTGTAACAGGGAACAATCAAACTCACCTTTTTCATCATTACATCTCCTGTAAACATCTATTTTGTCGTCATGCGGAATATCTTTATTCCCGCATAATCATACGTTTTCTCTACATTTTTATACTTTGTGGTCTTTCTTATCTTCTTAATGTCCTTTTGTATCTCCGTTTTGTCAAACCGTGGATCATTTATAACTGCCATGTACAGCTCATCACCACAATCGGCTGTCAAATCTGAAAGCTCGCCTAGATCATCCTCGTACACATACCTGCACCTGTCCATCACAGAAAATGCATTTATGCCGGCATATATGTTGTTCCATTTTCCATCGCCATGACAGACTATGATACAATCCTTTCCCGCCATCTGCTCAACCGCTTCTTTTCTCTCAGGATATGTTACATACTGCCAATCCACACCATTTACCTTTATACTTCCGGCACAAAGTATAAGACATACTACACCGATTATCACATTGTAGTTGACAGGTGCAACCACCGCGAGGAGCTTTGCCATGCCCCATACCATAAATATCGCAAATACTGGGAGTGCCGAGTATATGTATCTTGCGTTTACAAGCTCAGATCCTTGTATTCCCACAAATGCTAGAATGGCATCTGCTATCACCACCGCTGCAAATAACAACGCATTTGCGGACAATGTTCCTGTGTATTTTCCATTCACATCAATCCTGTTTACATCTACAGAATACCTTATCGAGTGTTCTTCCCTCTTCAGACTTATATGTATTATAACAAACTTTGAAACTATGTACACAATTATGAGCGCTATAACGATAAGCAGAATAACAGGAAGCAGTCCGGCAAAATATGCCTTATTTACATAACCTATGTATGATATGAATTTTCTGGTTGAAAATCCTGTAAGATTCTTTGTTGCATAGTCACCCCTGTATCCAAATATATGTGCGATTGTTGCCGGAAATACCGCTATGGCACACACAAGCCCTGCCACAAGACTGAATCCATATGCAAACATTTCCTTAACTCTCTTTACTGACAGGAGATAGATACATACGCAAAGTCCAAGTCCAGCCACGAAAAAGTAAAAATAATAGTGGGTAAGTCCGCCTAGGAACACTGTAAATGCCAGCATTATAAAGTAAGGCACCGTCATCTTTTTCTTGTGCTTCAATATATATATGTGTGCCGCCACAAACAGTAGGACCTCAAATGTCTGTAGAAGATACATTCTTATGAGCATACAATTGCTGATGCCGACTGAAGATATTCCCCACAAAACGGTTGCCGCAAGTCCGCGCCACCTGCTTTCTAGAAGATTTGCCGCCACGTACATGAGAACTATATCCACAAATGCAAGAATTATAAGATTTAGTACTATTCCCGGAATTGCCGAGTATCCAGCTTCCTTGAAAAATCTGCACACTGTATGGAGCAGCATATAGTAAAGAGGTGGATGAACATCCCTCTCCTGGTTCACGTAAGCCGCTTTATAATTAAATGCCTCATCGCAATAATTCATATAATCTGAGAAATAACTTCCACTCACCCAATTGTCAAGCGGTTCATCATTCTCTCCCGGATGAAGAAATGTGTACTCATTGCTGTTTGCAAGTCCGTAACTGTATACCTCATCACAGAACAGGTAATCCCTCTTCATCCCGTAATGAATACACAAAAAATACTGGATTGCCAGAAACAACACACAGATTATCCAGAATGCCCTGTTGGATTTCAATTTGTTCACTACCCCTGTTTTTGTTTTCATATAAATTTTTTCTCCTCTTCATCTCGTCAATAAAGACATTATTGCTCATTTTCTCATTTTCTTTAAAGACCATGTTACTAACATTTTCTCAAAGTGTACAATTAATTATCTGTAACATTTATTAGTCTATGAGTCTCTCAGATTAAAAAAGACATGCAGATCCTTTTATGTGGATCTGCATGTCTGTTCTGCATTGTGAACTTCTCTAAATATGTTACATATTGCCTGTATCTGTGATTACTTCTGCTTACTTCTCAAGTATGTCATAAATGAGATCCATGACCTTGTCACCAAATGCTGCTGACTCCTTCTGTGCCTCATCGTATGATGAACCCTTGATTCCGTAGTAGAATTTGATCTTTGGCTCAGTTCCTGAAGGTCTTACTGCAAGCCATGCATCGTTCTCAAGCTCGTAGTAGAGTACGTTTGCATTTGGGAAACCGGTAGGCTTGACCTCACCTGTCTCGATGTTTCTTATATACTCAAGACGATAGTCGCGAACAACCTTTGTCTTGTAGCCTGCAACCTGCTCAGGTACATTTGCACGGAGGATATTCATGATGTGTCCGATCTTCTTTGATCCCTCAACACCCTTGAGTGTCACGGTCTTGATGTCGTCAACATAATATCCGTACTTCTCGTACATATCCATCATCGCATCCCAAAGAGTCTTGCCCTGACCTCTGTAGTAAGCTGCTGCCTCGCAGAGAGCCATAGTTGCAACAACTGCGTCCTTGTCTCTTGCATGTGTTCCGATCAGGCATCCGTAGCTCTCCTCAAATCCGAAGAGGTATGTTCCCTTGCCTGTCTGCTCAAATCTGAGGATCTCACGTCCGATGTTCTTGAAACCTGTGAAACACTCGATGAGATCTGTTCCATAATACTTTGCTATGGCATCTACCATGTTGGTAGTAACGATAGTCTTGACGATTGCTCCGTCTGCTGGAAGGCTGCCATTCTTCTCCTTCATCTGGCTTACCTCATACTCGCAGAGTAAGCTTCCTGACATATTTCCTGTGAACACCTTGTACTCACCTGTCTTGGAATCCTTTGCGTAGCATCCGAGTCTGTCGGCATCTGGGTCTGTTGCAAGAACGAGATCTGCATCGACCTCCTTTGCCAGCTTGAGTGCAAGTGTAAATGCTTCCTTTGCCTCTGGGTTTGGATACTCAACAGTTGGGAACTCTCCATCCGGAAGCTCCTGCTCTGGTACCACATACACATTCTCGAAACCGATCTCCTTGAGGATTCTTCTTACAGGAATATTACCTGTTCCGTGAAGTGGTGTGTACACGATCTTGAGATCCTTGCCATACTTGTCAATTGCATCCTGATTAAGGATGAGCTTCTTGAGCTCGCCCATGTATGCGTCATCAACCTCTGAACCGATAGTTACAAGGAGCCCCTTCTTCTTTGCCTCTACCATGTCCATAGTCTTTGTATCTGCGAAATCTGTGATGGCCTTTACCTCGGCCATGATTCCCTGATCATGAGGTGGTGTGATCTGTGCGCCATCCTCCCAGTATACCTTATATCCGTTATACTCTGGTGGGTTGTGTGATGCTGTTACATTGATACCAGCTACACAGTCCAGATATCTAACTGCAAATGAAAGCTCAGGTGTTGGTCTGAGTGACTCAAATCTGTAAGCCTTTATGCCATTTGCTGCCAGGCAGAGCGCTGCCTCCATAGAGAACTCAGGTGACATTCTTCTTGAATCATAAGCTATTGCCACACCTTTATCCTGCTTGCCCGCCTTGATGATGTAGTTTGCAAGTCCCTGTGTAGCCTTGCGCACTACATATATGTTCATTCTGTTAGTACCAGCTCCGATAATGCCTCGAAGTCCGGCTGTTCCAAATACAAGATCACAATAGAATCTTTCTTCTATCTCTTTCTCGTCGTCCTTGATCGCTAAGAGCTCATCCTTTGTTTCCTGACCAAATAAAGGATTGTTCACCCACTGCTCATACACGTCCTTGTAATTATAATCACTCATCATTTTGCCTCCTGTGAAATCTATTGCTTTATGTTACCCATAGAGCATCCTACAAATGGAAAACACACACGAAAAAACCATCTGTAAAATACATCACAATTCAGTATCACGTGTCTAACTCAATTATTATCCACGCCCCAACATTATACTCTTAATTTGTCAGCTTGTGAAGTCCATAGGTATCGTTAATTTCGCTCAAAATTTTGAGTTTTTCTTGGTCATCTTCGATAACTTTTTGGAGTTTTTCCATCAAAACCGGGGATATATAGCTCTTTCGGCTGTTCATATAGCGGTTGCTTATCTTCCAGAACTTCTCAGGAAAACTGTACATAAGGTATATAAATTCATAGTCTTCCTTATCCAGATGCCTTATCTGGCTGTACGCACTCAATATATCCCGCGCCATCTCTATGTCGTACCTGTTCTTCTCCATCGCCTTTCTCATAAATTGGTAAAGATCAACAAGCTGATATCCCACATGGAATCTGTCAAAATTGGTTGTTGCTATGTATCCGTCACAAAACATCACACTGTGATAGTTATAAGATCCGTGACAATATCCTATCCACTTTTCGTTGCATTTGAAGTTCTCCTCAAACAGTTTGAGACATCTGTCTGCCTGCCCATAAAAATAATCAAACGCCCTTATATACTGTATCTCAAAATCATTCTTTTTATTTCTTTTGCTGACAAAATTGCGGATTCTGCGCAGCTCTCTCAATTTTCTGTCGAGATTGCCCGGCATTTTATCATATTCACGGCTTCCCTCATCCTCATAGAGTTCCCTGCCGGCTTTATGAAACTGTGCCAGATTGATGACTGCCTTCTCCAAATCCCTGATATTGGATGCACTGCATTCCCTCCCCTGAAAATATTCCCGACATACAAATGGATTGCCATACCTGTCACATGTCACAAGCTCCTCATCGCTGTTCGGAACCACCCTGTCTATATAGCAGAATCCCTTTTCATATATACTATCCTTGAACTGTTTCTCCTGCAAAAGTCTCTCGTCCGTTCCATTCAGAGCCGCCACCTGACGTATGCCCTTGTCCGTCATCAGAATGATAGCACCTCTGCCTCTGCCTATCCCCTGCACCTCCATGTCATATGCCTCATACACTTCACCCATTTTTTCAGCCAAATGAAAACCCCCTCCTACAACTGTCGCTCGGGGGTATCTGTGAAGTGTGTATCTATCTGACTTACCTAATCATGAGCGCTCTCGCTCGATGAATCCTGCAACGGCACTAGCACTCGCTCCGCATCGCTGAATGCCGGCGGATTCATATGTCCTGATTATGGTAATGTCAGATAAGATACACACATCCACTTCACAGATAAGCCCTCGCTCACTTTATAGCAATAATAACCTGCTAAATTATTGTATGAGGGGCTGTTAAGATTCATTCTTAAGTTATTATATTTTACCGGATTTTTTTACGACTGTTATCGCATCACCCAATAATTCTTTTTTATATGATATAGGAAATGCATACTCCTTACATCATTTTGACCTGTTCAATAAGGTATTCCCTGTCGTTCTTTTCAGGATCTTCTATAACCATATCCAACAGTTTCTGAAGTATCTCACCCATTTGAGGTCCCGGTTTTATTCCCATCTTTATCAGATCTCCTCCATTTATCTTGAGATCTTTGATCCTAACACAGTCATCTGATGCCATGATCTCTTCATATTTCTTCTCAAGTGCTGCAAGCTGGCTCTGTCTCTCCTCCAGATTGTAATCACTCTGGGCTGCCATGTCAGCTTTTTTTATCTCGATTATATACGGGAAGAAATCTTTTCCGACTTCTCCCAAAAGCTTTCTTATACTGCCCTTTTTCGGAACACTTCCCATTCCATAATCATGCCATCTGACCAGAGTACACACATCTTTGATAGTGTTGTTGTCAAACTTGAGTCTTCGCAGAATGCTTTCCGCTATAGGCACACCCTTCTCGGGATGATCAAAGAAATGATCTATGCCATTCTCATCAACCGTGTGTGTTGCCGGCTTACCGACATCGTGGAGAAGTGCTGCCCACCTCATGGTCACATCCGGTCTGATATTCTTGACCGCCTCTATGGAATGTACTCCCACGTTGTATCTATGATACGGATTGTTCTGAGGCTGCTCCATCATCTTGTCAAACTCCGGAAGGATATATGAAGTTATGCCTGTGACATACGCCTCAAGAAGCTTGTCCGGATGATCTGATACTAGGAGCTTTGTGAGCTCCACCCTGATCCTCTCAGCACTTATATTATTCAGATACTGTGCCTGGATGATCATAGCCTTTCTGGTATCTCTCTCTATGTCAAATCCAAGCTGTCCGGCAAATCTTATCGCCCTGAGTATTCTGAGTGCATCCTCGTCAAATCTGTCCCTTGCCACACCGACGGCTCTTATAACCTTGTCATTCAGATCCTGTACTCCGCCGAACATGTCTATGATTCCCTTGCTGTGACTGTACGCCATGGCATTTATCGTGAAGTCTCTTCTCTTGAGATCCTCCTCAAGACTTGCCGTGAACTCAACCTGGTCAGGTCTCCTGTGGTCACTGTACTCCCCATCTATCCTGTATGTCGTGACCTCATAGCCTTCCTTGCCCATCATTACCGTTACGGTTCCATGCTCTATTCCCGTATCTATGGTACGCCTGAATATCTCCTTCACCTGCTCTGGTCTGGCAGATGTGGTGATATCCCAGTCCCCCGGCAACCTTCCAAGTATGCTATCTCTCACGCAGCCGCCGACTATATAAGCCTCATAGCCTGCTGCCTCAAGACCCTCTATTACCCTATTTGCTCCCTCTGGAATGTCTATTCTCATATATCTTCTCTCCGCATCTTCGTCTCATGATTTTCCAATTGGTTGAATATCCCTAAAATAATAACTTCTCCAGCAAGATGCTGAAGAAGTTATTATGCATGATCATTATTTATATTTTAATATGCACGTCCGAAGTATACCATCTTCTTTGCAGGCTTGCCGCAGTGTACGCATACATCTGAGAGATGCTCCTGCGCAAATGGCATACATCTTGTGGATGCTCCTGTCTCGTCCTTGATTGCCTCCTCACAAGCTGTCTCGCCGCACCACATAGCCTTCACAAAGCCCTGCTCGTTGTCGATGATGTTCTTGAACTCATCCCAGTTAAGAGCAGCGTGTGTATGTGAATCTCTGTGAGCCTTTGCTCTCTCAAACATATCCTTCTGAATAGTCTCAAGAAGCTCTCCAACCTTTGCATCTATCTCATCAAGTGATACTGTAATCTTCTCTCTTGTATCACGGCGTACCAGAACTGCCTGATTTGCCTCGATATCCTTTGGTCCGATCTCAACTCTGATAGGGATACCTCTCATCTCCTGCTCTGAGAACTTCCAGCCTGGACTCTTGTCACTGTCATCAACCTTCACTCTGAAAGCTCCAAGCTTCTCACGGAGCTCTGCTGCCTTCTCAAGCACTCCTGCCTTCTTCTGCATGATAGGAATGATCATAACCTGAGTTGGAGCAACCTTTGGTGGAAGTACAAGACCTGAATTGTCTCCGTGAACCATGATGATGGCTCCGATAAGTCTTGTTGTCATACCCCATGATGTCTGATGAACATACTTGAGCTTGTTGTCCTTGTCTGTAAACTGTATTCCAAATGCCTTGGCAAATCCATCTCCGAAGTTGTGGCTTGTTCCTGACTGAAGTGCCTTGCCATCGTGCATAAGTGCCTCTATTGTGTATGTTGCCTCTGCTCCGGCAAACTTCTCCTTCTCTGTCTTCTGTCCACGGATAACCGGCATAGCCAGAACATCCTCACAGAAATCAGCGTACAGATTCAACATCTGTATTGTTCTTGCCTCAGCCTCCTCGGCTGTTGCATGAGCTGTGTGTCCCTCCTGCCACAGGAATTCTCTTGAACGAAGGAAAGGTCTTGTCTCCTTCTCCCAACGCATTACTGAACACCACTGATTATATACCCTTGGCAGATCACGATATGACTGAATATCATTCTTGTAGAAATCGCAGAACAGAGTCTCTGATGTAGGTCTTACACACATACGCTCTGTAAGAGGATTGAGTCCACCATATGTAACCCATGCTACCTCCGGTGCAAATCCCTCAACGTGATCCTTCTCCTTCTCAAGAAGGCTCTCTGGAATAAGCATAGGCATGTACACATTCTCCACTCCTGTAGCCTTGAATCTCTCATCAAGCTGCTTCTGTATAAGCTCCCAGATTGCATATCCTGCGGGCTTGATAGCCATACATCCCTTCACGTTGGTATACGCGATAAGTCCTGCCTTGAGGACAACGTCTGTATACCACTGTGCAAAATCTTCATCCATGGAAGTAATAGCTTCAACCATCTTCTTATCGTTTGCCATCTTATTTATCTCCTTATTCTAAAACATTCTATATCTGCTGCTGCAATCTCTTAGCCGCAACTCAATTAATTTAGAATTGTCACTATCATTCATTTTTGTCTGAACTACTTAATTGCATACACTCTTTAATCTACATAATTTCAAGGCGGATGTCAACACGTAACATGTCGACATCCGCCCTATGAATTTCTTTTTCTTAGAACTCATCCAGATCCAGTATCGCAAATGCGCCGCCCTCCGGCTCATGCTTGAACACCATGTGCTCACCTGTGGTCGGATGGTCGAATTCCAATCTTGATGCATGAAGTCCAATTTCTTTATATTTTTTCTTCGTCTTCTGGAACTTTGGATTGTACTTCGTGTCACCCCATATGCCGCATTTTCTCTTTGCAAACTGCGCCCTGATCTGGTGGTGTCTTCCTGTTATAAGCTCCACAAGAACATATGAGAGTACCCCTTCATCCGTGTCCATAACATCCAGCACCTCATATTCTAGCTCTGAATACTTTGCCCCTGGTGTATCCTTGTCCACGGTCTTCGTCACGTTGTCCTTTGTGTCATGGAGCAGGTAATCCTTCAGCACACCCTGGTCATTTGGAAGCTCTCCTGTGAGTATCGCCTGATAGTACTTGAGCATAGTGCCATCCTCACTCTGCTTTGAGAGAGCTGCTGCCGCCTCAGGCGTCTTTGCGAATACCATAACTCCTCCGACAGGTCTGTCCAGTCTGTGTATAGGAACAAGATATGGCTCTTCTTTTCTGTTTTCTCTCTCATATATTCTAAGTTTGAGCATGCTCACCATGCTCTCGGAATTTGTCTTGTCCGGCTGTGTCGGCACACCACACGGTTTCACAGCCACAATGATATCACTGTCCTCATGTAAAATGTTTAATTTCATTTGTTTACTCCTCATTCGCCGTCTGGGGCTTATTATAAATGTGATAAGAAAGCCTTACGATTACTTCGCCACTTCGTGGCGAAGTAATCGCACATTCATTCGCATTCCTGCCTATCGGCATACATGCTCATGAATATCTGCCCATCCGATGAACATGCAGCGTTTCATGCAAGCATGAACGCTGCATGTTCGCCGTCTGGGGCTTTCTTATCACATTCTGAATCTGTAGCCAACACCCCATACAGTCTCTATATACTGTGGATTTGAGGTATCGAACTCGATCTTCTCCCTTATCTTCTTGATATGAACAGTAACCGTTGCTATATCGCCTATACTGTCCATATTCCAGATCTTGCTGAACAGCTCATCCTTTGAAAATACCTTATTTGGGTTGCTGGCAAGGAAACACAGTATGTCAAATTCCTTATTTGTAAATACCTTCTCCTCGTTGTCTACATATACTCTTCTGTCTGTCTTGTCTATCTTCAGTCCTCTGATCTCGATGACATCATTCTTGAGAGCTGTTGATCCAACCAATCTCTCATATCTTGATATATGAGCTTTCACTCTTGCCACCAGCTCGCTTGGACTGAATGGTTTCGTCACATAGTCATCAACACCTAGACCAAGGCCTCTGATCTTGTCTATATCATTCTTCTTTGCTGTCACCATTATGATTGGTATATCCTTCTTCTCCCTGATCTGACGGCATATCTCAAATCCATCCATATCAGGAAGCATAAGGTCAAGCAGTATAAGACTGTACTCCTCACTCAAAGCCTTCTCCAGTCCATTAATTCCATTTGTTTCTATCTCAACCTCAAAATCATTAAGCTCTAAGTAATCTCTCTCAAGTTCCGCAATACTGAGCTCATCTTCAATTATCAATATTTTGCTCATCTGTATCTCTCCTTTTCTTTAGTGGATTTATAATCTGCAATGTACTTTTTCGCTGTGTATCTTTCTTCTGGTTGTCCCTACGCTGGCCATCCTTCTTCTGTATGTCTTTCTGGCTGTTTTCTGCGGACTCTTCATCGCCATCTGCTTGTGCTTCATTGCCAACATCCTTCGGGATATATTTCTTCAGCGTAAACACTATAGTCGTTCCTTTTCCTATCTGGCTGGTCGCATATATATTTCCGCCGTGTTCTTCCACTATCTTCTTACAAATAGCAAGTCCCAGACCGCTTCCTCCCCGGGACTGTCTCGCACTGTCTGCCCTGTACATTCTGTCAAATATATGAGGGAGACTATCCGTATCAATTCCCCTGCCGTTGTCATTGATGGCAATCTTTACCTCAGCATCATTGTCATATATGCTGATATCAACCTGTCCATATTCCTTATCCATATATTTTATAGAATTTGTTACGATATTATTGATAACACGCTTTAGCTGATCCGGATCAACTATTACCATTACATCATCATCACAATAATTCCTGTATGTCAGAGTCATATTCTTGGACATAAGTGTTGCGTGCACTTCCTCCATACAGTCATTGAAATAATCCTTCACCGATACTCTGTGGAACTCATACGGTATCGCATTGTTGTTGATATTCGTGTAGAGCGACAGCTCATTTATCAGACTGTCCATCTCATTTGCTTTGCTGTATATCATCTTTAGGTATCTGTCACGCTTCTCTGGTGTATCTGCCACACCATCCATAATTCCTTCAACATAACCCTTTATAGTGGTTATAGGGGTTCTAAGGTCATGGGATATATTGCTTATGAGCTGTCTGTTCTCCTCCTCATAATGCATCTTAGCTTTTGCAAAATCACTCATTCTCTGACGCATATTCTCAAATGATTCACAGAGCTCGCCGACCTCATCTTCCCTGTTTTTACATATCTCTATTTTCTCATCAAGATTACCGGACCCCATTTTCTCTGCAGCCTGTTTGAGTTTTACAAGAGGATTTACAAACTGCTGATATATAAGTAATGCCACTAGTCCACTGAGTATAAACATGATGACGACCATAAGAATTATGTAGCCAAACATCGTTCCTCTGAATCTGTCCATATAATTACCATAATATGTGAGCATATACAAATCAACACTCTGCCCCTGATATACATAGGATATCTGGTTACAGAGATACATGGATGGCTGCGTCATCAGATACTCCTGAACCTTGATCTGATTTTTCCCTCCGACATCTGTATCCTCGTCTATAGTACTTATATTTGTGCTGCTGTCGTTAAACTTTAACTGATTTTTCAGCGCATCAGAAAATGTACCAACCCCCACAAATGTGTACTCGTCATCCACCTTCATGATCACATATGTGTTGTTTGCAGATGTCCTTTCATTGAGATCAGCGGCATTCTTCTTGTCAAGGTAATAACCTGGATTGCTCTTTACCTTATTTATAATACTCTCTCTCTCTGCCGATATTGCCTTGTATACATCATTCACCGGATCATTCTGGCTATATAAAAGCTGCAGGGAATGATTACTGCCATACGTTCCCGTTATAAAATATTTTCCTATAATACATGTTCCTATTACCATAGATACCAATGCGGTAAGCCACACTACTATGATCATTATCTTTACTTTTTTTGTGATGTTCATCTTATATCAACTCCCACGGTTACTATAACATGAAATCACCCTGACAGTGTATGAAGTTTTTATAAACAACTATCCTTATATGTTTAATAATATGTTTAATGATCTTTTTCACTATTTATTTTTCTTTCTGAACAGTCCTCTTCTTTTTCTGCCAGCCTCAGATGCTGCTATCTCTTGTCTGGTCTGCTGCAGTTCCCTGATCGTTGTGTCAAGCCTTCTGTATCTTGCCTCCTCCTGCTCCTCCTTTTCCTGTATAAGTACATCTATCTGTTTTATTACATCCTCCGTGACAGTCCCAGATACTGACTGAGTTATCATCTTTATATTGTTTTTTATGGAATTGCTCACTATCTTATCCATAATATTCTGAAACTGGGCCATCTTGAAATCAACTATTCTGGAATCAGTGCCTTCATCCCCGGAACCATATTTGCTGTCCCCACAATTGACTCTTATTGTGTCTATATTTTTTATATCTAACAGCTTGTTTTCATTCAATATCCTGTCTAATTCATCTGGATTTTCGTCAGCTTCATCATTTGCACCATTGTCCACAGGCTTCACTGATTTTTTTTCATCCTTGCTCTCATCCAGCATATCATACATTTTGTGAACCATATCCTTTATAGCCTTGAGCTGTATTCCCTTATCCTTGAGTATCTTTACTCTTTGCAATATCTTGACATCCCGGTCCTCATAACATCTGTGACCCATCTCATTTCTTCTTATGTCTATCTCAAGTTCTTCCTCCCAGTACCTGAGTACATGAGTCTCAACCTCAACCATCGCCGCCGCTTCACTTATGCTGTAACTTTTTTCCGCCATTATGTGTTTTCCTCCTTTACAGTACCAAACCAGGTTCCGTCTTACGCATCCAGCTTGTCCTGTTTTCAATTTTAAGGGCTTTAATACACGCTCTCAATCCAATTCGTCTTCTATTTTGTCTCACAAACAAACAATATACGGCTGGTTTTTTCGCTTATCTGATAAAATCTAATCCCAACATACAAAATTCCCCAGACACACCAATCCGACTAGGTTATGTCTGGGGAATTAATAATTTATTTTAGTTGTTTATCTTTGTAATAAGAAACTGTCCATCATCCATCAGTTTGAAATGAACATTCTTGTAATTTGTTCCGATGGTGTACTCCGTGCAATCATCAGATATTCTCATCTCGTCAAGTGCATTCTTGTCGCTCAGAGCCTTTATAAGTATATCTGTAAACATATCATCCTTGCTGAGATTTCTCAATTCATTTACATTTGCAACAGAATTGCCATTGCCAAGCTCCTGTGGATAATACATCATATCTTCCAGAGCCTCTATATCTTTATCACAAAATACCTTGATGATCTTCTCTGCAAATTGTTTTCCTTCATCAACTGTCTGATTTTTGACATCATCGCGTTCTTCATAGCGGCTCTCAAACGATATTTGTTTCACAATATCATTAACATCATCATCCGTAGCAGTGACATATATATACAGAGAATAGTTGATCTTGCCATCACTCCAAAAAATTATTCTTCCAGGATCAAGTGTGTAAAGTGAAGCTCTATACCCGTTTATATCAGTGGCTATCAGATCTCCATTGCTGGTATCTTTCACTCCAGCAAGTTCATACTGACTGTATTTGCAAGATCCCCTCAGTTCTACCCGGACTCCTTTATATCTGAAGCTCACTATGGCAATTTCTCCAGATATAGTATACTTGACATCAGTAACTCCAGAATCATTTTTATTCACATCTATATACACGCCTATATGTGTGAAATCAGCAGCAGACTCAACGGTTCCATTCATTATTTTTTTTTGTGTTGTCTCTGTTCCATTATCTTTTTTTTCACAGGCGGACAGAACAAACAAGGAAGCCGCAGCCAAAATGAAAATGGCTATGATATATATTTTTTTACTCATATTCGCTCTGTATTCCATAATTTTACCACGCTATTCCTTTATGACATCCACGTTCTTTACATTTATAAGCCATATTTGGATCTGTAGGATCCCATGTATGGTTAGAACTAAGCTTTACAAATGATGGTTTTGGGAAAGGACCATCAGCATTGCTCTCAAATATAGTAATTTTTGTTCCCAATGAACAATTGTCATATATCCACTTTGCATCGCCAGCTTTAAGTCTTATACATCCATGAGAACATGTAGTTCCAAGCTTATTGTATGCATCCACTGACAACGTATCTGCATCCACCTCATCGTAATATACTGAATGGAACAATATGCTTTCCTCGTAGGTTATCAGTGTATTCCACTGTCCATAACAATTGCCAACAAGTGACAGCCATCTCCATTTTGCTGGTATATAGAAGGTTCCTAGAGGTGTACTGTCTCCTCCTGAGCACACAAATGCTTTGACTGGAATCGTATATCCCTTATTGCCATCCTTTGCATATATCGTTACAACATTTGTAGTCTTATTCACCATGATCTCATATGAATCCTGTGGGCCTAAAATGGATTCAACATTTGTAAGTCTCTTTCCATTTTTTCCAAAGTAGAACTTGTATCCCTTTGCATATGCCCATCTGTTTTTGTACATACGGCCGTTAGTCTCACTGAAAAAGTAGAAATCATCGCCAATTTTCTTATATCCAGTTACAAGGCTTCCATTTGATTTCAGGTAATACTTATTGCCCTTCTTTGAAGTATACCATCCACTTCTTCTCACGACTTTTCCGTTCTCATCAAAAAGATACAGTCTACCGTATACTTTCTTGATACCAGTTGTCAGATATCCCTTTGAAGAAAAGTTGTACACCTCTCCATTTACACGTCTCACACCGATATAGGCTCTGCCATTGCCTCCAAAGTAATATTTCTTGCCTGATATTTTTAAAAATTTGTTTTTTGCCATTACTCCTTTGGCACCAAAGTAATAGTAATAATTACCTATCTTTCTGAGTCCTGTATATGCCTTACTGCTCGGTCCAAAATAATATTTATTGCCGTTTATAGTCTTCCAGGTATTTTTAACTATCTTAAAATTGCCATCAAAATAGAACGTATAACCGCTTATCCTGTTCAGTCCCTTCACCGTACGTCCGTTGGAACCAAAATAATATCTGCCGGACTTTGACTGATACCACACATTCTTCTTCATGACACCTTTAGAATCAAAGTTATAGTAATAATTATCTATCTTTTTTATTCCCGTCACTGCCTTGTAATTAGACCCTATATAGTAATCATTTCCATTGTATGTAACAAACTTTCTTTTAACGGCATATCCATCGCCGTTAAAATACATGCTGTCAACCAGTCTGTTCACAACAGCCACACCTGTCTTTGTTGAAAAATACATATATCCGTTTGTCGTTTTTTTAAGTCCACCCTGAAGTACATTTGTATCAGGTGCAAAATAATATTTCTTTGATCCTATTGTCGTGACACCCACGGCGGCTTTCTTGCTGCTGAGAAAATAATATGTTTTATTATTTACAGATTTCCATCCACTGACCGCAGCTCCAGGAAAAGTCTTAGAGCTTGAATCAAAGTAATACAGACTTTCATTTACCTTTTTTAATCCACCAGCCACTGATCCGTCGGAGGATAAATAATATGTATTTTTGTATATCTTACCATTGTTTTTCTCATTTATCTGAAGAAGCTGGCTTTTCAGTTTTTCACCTTCGCTATAATAAAATCTCTTTCCATCTTCATTATACCAGCCGTTTTTTTCTACAGGCTTATCAGAATCTGAAGATGATGCCACTGTATATTCCGCACTGTCTGTCTCTGCTGCATACACTGTATATTCTGCTCTGCCGCTATGTTTCGAATTTGAACCTGTCATATCAACAGGGCACATTGTCATCAACAATGCAGTTGCAGTAACAAGCGCTATTTCCCTGATTTTTCGCATACATTTCCTCCTCGTAGCAATTGTTATCCTCTTATTCTGCCAGATGTTTCTGATACATTCTCTTTGTCTGCTGACTTCGCACACCTATGCAGATTCCACATTCTATCATAGTAGTTATCAGTGCCGAACCTCCCGAACTTATAAATGGCAGTGAAACACCAGTGTTTGGGAAAAGATTTGTGGCTACGCATACATTAATAATTATCTGACATATAAAATGTACCATCGTTCCTATTACAAGAACACTTCCAAATACATTTGTTGACTCTTTTACTATCACATATAACTGATATATGAGATATCCATACATAAGGAAGAGAAGTATTGCTCCAACCAATCCAAGTTCCTCACATACGATGGCAAATATCATATCGTTCTGAGCCTCTGGTATTTTCTCCAGCTTCTGGGTACCACTTCCAAGGCCTTTGCCGAGAAGTGATCCACTTCCTATTGCATAGAGCGACTGTTTAACCTGATAACCCTCGTCCAGCTCATACCTGTCTGTGTAAAGCCATCCAATAATTCTTCCAAAACGGAAGTTGTTATCATCATTTTTTAATTCATCCTGTGTTGGCAGATGTGTTACAACATAACCTATAAGTCCTGCAGCAACGAGCAGGAATAAAATCAGAACTACAAGATGAAGCTTCCAGTTCTTACTTGTTATAAAAGTACAGAGATAACATATACCCAAAACAACCAGGGCTGAACTCAGGTTATTCGATACCTTATAAAGGAACACTGCCTCGGCGCCAACTACCAGCCACAATATAATTATGGTTTTGAATTTGTCCATCTCACGCCATTTACTGCTTATATATGCCGCTATAAATATGATCATACATGTCTTTACAACATCAGCCACCTGAAACTGTGGCAATCCTGGAAATTTAAGCCATCTTGTGGCACCGTTTACCTCAATTCCCCACGATTTGTTCATAAGACACGCTGTAAGGATTACGGATATTCCATATGCCACCCAGGCAAGCTTTTTATACCATCCATATGGTACATATACACAAAAAAATACCAAAGCTATACCTATACCTATATATATAACATGCTCTCTGAAATTCTCCGACACTTCCTGAACTTTTGATGTACTTGCCACCATAATAAGTCCAAATGCTATCAGAAATGTCATAGCTATTATGATCTTGTACACTACACCTGAAGTGTATTTACCCTTTTCTGTGTTGTTTACTGCAGTTGTATCACTCATATCATATCTCCATATAATTCAGGTCTGTATGTATAATTTTCATTTATTATATCAGCCGTTATTCATTATCTTCTTCATAAATTTATACGCGCTGATTATATCTGTGTCAAATAAGTCTATACTGTCACTGTACTCTGGCTTGTCTATGGAATCCGGATCACAGCCTATGTGAAGACTTCCCTCTCCATTTTCATTCCATTTAAAATCCAGACTGCTTCCTTTTTTGTTGCCGGATATCAATGCGGATTTCTTTATCCCTGCATTTCCGATCTTTAAGTTGATCTCTGCATTTTCGTCCAAAAACAAAACATCAAGACCACCTTCTATACTACCGAAAACACTCGCGGAGTCAATCTTCGCCCTATATGATACTCCTATTTCATCCCCATCCGTGACATCTTTCTTTGAAAAAACAAATGATCTCCCATCCTGTCCAGGAATATTTACCGACAGTTCATACGACTGAGCTATGTAGTCAGTTCCACTAAAACTGAGGTTCACGCTGACTTTTCTGTCCGATATATCATCTGCATACAATGTGACCAGTTCGCCAGATCTATTTATTGCAAAATAAAATGTTATGTTGTCTCCATCCAATATATCATCCACAAATTGTTTTATATCATGTACCATAACAGCAGCGTTGTCAATGGTTTCTAAGTCAGGCATATATTTGCTGAGTGAATCATAAACCCCCTGCAGATCAAGTTCATGAGTTCCAAAACAATCATCAAGATATTTATAAAAATCTTGAACATCAAACACCACTGAATAAACTTTACATTTCTGGGACTTGTCCCCAACCGTGATATCACGGCTGCCTTCATAGTCTCCCTGCATATCCAGAAAGTATTTTAATGTTTTTTCTATGACATCTGTCTTTATATTAGTATCCTCTTTATAATTATTTGCAGCCAGTCTCATGCAATTCTCATAAGCACTTCCAAATGTATACACTGTCTCATTGTCAAGGCCAAGAACTGTTGTTATGGGGGAGTTGCTCATATTTGTTATCAGATTATCCGCGTATTTTATTCTCACCGCCATATCATCTATATATATAAGAGAGGTTTTCTTGTTTACAAACAATTTAAAGCTCTTGTCATCTATGGATGTCTGTGCAAAAAATTTCTGATCTGCCGCAGATCTGAGAAGCTCTATCTGAACAGTTTTTCCATCGGTTTCATCACTTGTATCCTCAAATGAAAAATTTGTATTTCCCTTTATCATACTCTGACATATATCATAGGTGCCATATCTGCTGTTAAGATCGGATTTCTGAGACGAGCTTACAGTCTTCGTCATGGACTCCACAAGCTTCACCTGTGGTTTTCTAATAAAATGAAAGAGGATAATAGCAACAACAGCTGCCATCAGTACGATGACAGCCGCTACCACCCCTATTAATTTTTTTATAATTTTTTTACTGTTTTTTGTACACATACGCATCATGATTCTCATTCAGCCAGTCTATCGCTTCACACAAACCCTCTTCAGAAAAATCAAATTGCTTTGATCCTTTTTTCTCATCTGAGGTAACCTCAAAGCAGAACGGCTCCGGCCATATAAATGCTGTCAGGACTGTTTTTGTTTCTGTTTCGCCATCTTCATCCTGATTCTCACTATCTCTTTCAACAGGAACTGTATCCTTCTGTATCATGTACCGTATTCCCTTATCACTGCCCTTGAAAGGCCTTGATTTGTAAAATTCCAGTGCAAGAAGTTCAGGTCTCTTTATCATTTTTTCACCTACTTTACAGTAAAAGGATAAACCTCAATTATTTTATCTGTATTATCATTTACAAGATAAAGATATGTTACACCCTTTGGTATTCCATCTCCATTTATCTTGACCCATGAAGACCATCCATCTACAACATTATCTGAAAAACTTATACTGTCAGATTTATTTCCATCTGAATATACTACATATCCACTTATTTTCATTGAATCATCACCTGAAAAACTAAATGAAGTGTGTATATATATATCAGATCCAGCCTTTGCTGTTATAGTGTTAGACTTCTTCTCCATATCCTTTTCGCTACTGTTTACAAATGACTCTATATTCCACTTCACAAGCTCCAAAAATACCTTCTGAGCCTTTTCATTGCCTGCATATCTGAGTTGTCCTATATATGTCATTGTCGTCTCATTCGAAGCGTTTTTATTTGCACTTATATATGCAAGCTTTGCCTTGACTATTTTTTCTGACACATCGGTTTTCTGAACCTTTTCATAATACTCGACTGAACTCTTATAATTCTTGTTTTTATACTCCTGACTTGCCAGACCTATATAACATTTGTCTTTCTCTTTAATACACTTCTTATAACTTGAATCTACCTTTTCGTAGCTTTTGAGTGCATTCTTGTAATCCTTTTCTTTGTAGTACTCGCCCGCTTTCTGATATATACACTCACTTGCCTTTTTCTTATAGTCGTCATATTCTGACTTTGTATACATATCATATGCCTCGTCATACTTTCCTGCCTTTAAGAGCTCGGATCCCTTGTTATAGTAACACTGGGCAAGAAGATTCTTGACATCGCTGTAATCTTCTATAGTTGAAAGTATCTCTATGGCACCGTCATAGTCCTTAGAACCTATCAAAGCCTGTGCCTTCTTGTATGTGCACTCTATAACCTTATCTGATGAGTCCTTGTATGTTCCCGCGTTCTTGAAGGCCTCTATAGCAGAATCATACGATGCTGCATTCATCTGATCCATTCCGGCGTTGTAATAACACTGATCCGCCTTATCAAATGCGTCCGAACTGTCTATTTCATCTGAATTCTTATCGTCTGATCTGCCGTAATCCTCTGCAGCCTTCATGCTGTTTGCAGATTTCTTATAATACTCGGCAGCCTCAAGATTTCTTCCATCCTTTTCAAGCTCTGCGGCATATCTGTAATAAGCTGCTCCGTTACCCTTGATATACGAATCCTTAAAGTCTCCAAGATCCTTGTAAATAGTAACTGCCTCCTCGACCTTTCCCTGTGTCATCAGATCTTCAGCTTCGTTGTATTTTCTGAACTTTGGAACATATATGACTGCAAGAACCGCAATTGCTGCGACAACTAATATAGGAATTATTATCAGAGCTGCCTTCGCACCCTTACTCATTCCTTTTTTCTCGCCTTTTTTTCTTATCATGATGTCCTGGTTATCCGGAATCTGACCATTCGTCTGTTTCTGAACTCCAAGAGTCTGACCATTTGCATGATTCTGATTTTCCGGTTTATTTCCGCCATTCTGGTTCTGTGCACCTGTATTTTCTTGTACATCAGCATGTCCCATCTGGGATGATGTGAGGACAGTGGTTCCTTCTTCGTCTTCCTGAACTGGATTTATCATAGGAAACTCTTTTCCACATACTGGACATTTTCTGCTATTCTCCCCCAGTTCACATCCACAATTATCACAATACATAATATCTCCTCCATCTTTACATGTTCTGATCACATGTTTTTAACATATCTTATATACCAAATATAACTCATACAAATTATGAGTTGGTCTTGAAAATAAACTCCTCATTTGAAAGTCTTATCACACTGTTATTAGGTATAGGCACATCCACATTACTGTATACCTGTGTTCCATTGAGGAAAGTATGGTTTGTGGAATTGTTATCCCTCAGATAATTTATTCCGTTGATGCTTGTTATATAAGCATGTCTCCTGCTTATTGATTTATTTCCTATGACTTTATAGTCAACTCCCTGATCAGCTTTTCCTATACAAAATACCTGTTTAGTTACCTGAACTGTCTCTCCTGTGCTAACTCTCATCAAAGTTGGTATATTTTCGCTCACAAGAGTTCTGTTGCTAAACAGAGTAGTTGGCGGTTCTTCATCCACCTGCTCACTGAGTCTTTTGGCCTCTTCAGCCTGACGTCTCGCAAGATCAGCCTGGCGTTTCGCCTCTTCCTCGTTCTTTCTTGCAGCAAACTCAGCCTGCATTCTGGCCTCTTCTGCCTGCATCTCCTGTTCTCTGGCACGTCTTATCTCATCAGCATACTGTGATGAAGCCTTCTCCGCTCTCTGCCTCTCTTCCATGACTGTCTTAAGCATCTGCTCAACACGCACCTTCTCCATATCATCATAACTATCTGAATTCTCATCCGGGTTGTCCTGTGTGACGAGAATAGCCGTTCTCTCATAGTCTCTTGCCTCGGCGGCAACCTTCTGTCTCCATATCTCAGCCTCTACCCTAGCGGCCTCAGCCTTCATTCTGTTCTCCTCGGCCTGTCTTGCAAGCTCGGCCTGATATTTTGCCTCCTGGATCTGTCTCTTTGCCTCGTTCTCGGCATTTATCCTGGCTTCCTCAGCCTTTTTTGCAGCCTCTTCCGCCTTCTGTATGGCTTTCTCTTTGCTGTTGCTGTCATTCACATCGGAAATTATCTCACTTCTGCACTTCTCTCCCTGAATTATTAGGAGCTGGCTGGCTGACCTGAGTTCTGACACAAACTCATTAAAATGAAAAGCATCAAATTCCCTGTGATCGTTGAAGTAATCCACTATCTGATTAGCACACTCTATAGCTGGTGTATGTGCAAAAACAAATCCTGACAACATTTCCTTTATGAAATCACCTATGTTTCTTGTCTCAAATCTTGTATCCAGTGGAAGGTACAAAAGCTGTACACTGAAATCGCGCAGTCTTACAAACATATAATTGCAGTCCCATACTATCTTATCAAATGCAAGTCCATTCTGTATTATTGAAACAAGCTGCTTACTTATACTGAATATGTACTCTATCAGTTCATCACTAAATACCGGTTTCTGCATGATCTGAAGTAAACTCATGTCTCCATCTATTGAGAACTCCAGCTTTCGCTCCCCCTTAACAAATATCTCTCTGCACATACTTGTATTACCTGCAAATGGTACATTGTAAGCATTGAGCTCATACTTGTTAATAGGTGTAACCTGATCCAATTTATATTCTATTTTCTTATATTCCCTCAACGCCTGAGTCATATCCTACCTCCCGCACATAAAAATAGCCACTAATACTTCTACAGTATACCAAAATGAAAATACATATTCAAGATTTTGTATGTTCATGTTGTATAACTACAGGCCACTTATCAGTGCAAATTGACAGATTTATAACACAAAAACCTTGTTATCAACTTAGATAACAAGGTTTCTTAGAAGAGGTGCGAGCCGGATTTGAACCGGCGATGACGGTGTTGCAGACCGGGGCCTTACCACTTGGCTATGTCACCATATATTATACTAAAAAACTCCCCGAGTAGGGCTCGAACCTACAACAACTCGGTTAACAGCCGAGTG